>FLSC01000461.1_pt1 | contig 20147 bp, 15 predicted proteins | sample 1550561 | NCBI WGS metagenome assembly FLSC01 (sample SAMEA4031775, study PRJEB14383) | metagenome | biome: human; feature: oral; material: saliva | place: Philippines | collected 2014 | reverse complement strand
GCATTTCCTGTTGAAGGGTCAAGGAAAACGAAGTTACGCGTACAAACACAGATTATACCTCCAACCGCAATCCAAGGCATTAAACGATATGGAATATTATAAATCGTTGCAAAGCCCATAGCAGAAATTGCAGCAGCAACAGCATAGACATAGAAAGAGTGATGAGGAATTGTTGATAGGTTTTTAGCAAAGCCATCAAAACTACCACACTTAATTGCCAACATAATACCAAATGACATTGCTATGACAATAAGGAGCGTGTTCATTGCACGGACTAATCCTGTGTTTATATGATTGTCTAACAAGTCATTAACAGCGTTTATTAAAGGTACTCCTGGAACAATATAAAGCGCACAAGCTAAGAGTGGATGCCAAGGAGTTTCTGTAAACAGAATTGGACGAAGGAACTCTGGTAGCGCTGCTTGAACGGTAGGTGTAGAGAGAAAAGATGACAACCATGCAAGAATTGTACTAACAAAAGCCGCAACAGCAAAGTTGGCATAAAGGTTAGAACCAGAATGATTCAAGAACATACGAAGGCGATTACCCAATATAGCTGCTATAGAAGCATAGAAGAAAGCAGTCCAATCACAACCGAACTGAATACAGAATCCACCACAAGCAAGACCTGCACCAATAGCAATCATCCAATCCTTGTAGTAATGTTTACCATTAGCAATCTTCTCAAGTTCCTCTTCATACTTGTCTAACGAATAGTCCTTTTGAATAGCACGCCATGAGAGTTTTGAAATTTCCTGAATAGCAAGCATATTAATTACATGCTTATCACAACGCTGCATCTTAGAAAAACTATGATATTCGTCACTAACATTCACCTGCAACATATAATAATCAATGTTCATGTGCAGATTCTCTTTGGGAAGTCCCAAATAAGCTGCTGTACGCTCCATATTTCGCTTCACACGACTCGTATCAGCAGAACTTTCCATAAGAATTTGCCCTGTACGAAGGAGCAAATCGAGTTTTCTACGAAGGGTTTTCTTGGAACAATCCATCTGTTTTTCGTCCATACAAAACAATCTTTAAACTTTAAAACTTTTGCAAAGGTACAATTTATTATCCGTATAGGAAAATTACGCTGCTAAAAATCAAACCTTTAGCTTAATAATTATAGAACTTTGTTTTCAATGGTAAAAGGCTCATCAGACTTTTCGAGTAATACTACTATAGATTTTTACGACGCAAACCCCTACACTCTTTTAGACTTATTCGTAATAAACAAGTTTTCTTATGCTTAGTAAATCTGTACATCGTAACCGTCCGCACCATTGGTGTTCACCGCCCGCACAATATGTGCTAACCCTCCGCACAATATGTGCTGTCCCTCTACACCAAATCATTTCACAAACAGTAACATACGGTTTAATAGAAGTTTGAGAAGGTATATATCAAAGAGTCGATGAATAAAACAAACGGGTTTCTTTCCCTCTCCTTATTCTTCAATGCCCAAAGAATCTTCTATCAATGCCGCAACGATAACAATTTTCTCGTAGAAAACGAAGTGGTCGAGAAGAATCCGAACTATAAAAATTGAGTTTCTTACATCTTCGTTAGGGAATCTCTTCAAAGCCGTTTTTCATCGAGGTGTTAATACCGACAATATCCTGGTAATCAAAGCCTTTCTGTAGGATAAATCGATTTTAATGGAGTGTTGTAATTATGAAAATAAAGTTTCTCAAATAGTTATAAAATGCAATATGTGCAATAAAACGAAGAATCTTCAAAAATAAAATTCGATTTATTTGGATTTCTCAAGAATGTTATATACATTTGCCAACGTGGAAATCATCCGCTTATAGTGGACGACAAAAGCATTTATTCTCGCATTGGTACGATACCAATAGCGAGCGCATGGTGAGAACGAGTGGCGAGCATGAAGCCATCTATGTAGATTATAGTGCAAGTCGAGTGCAATACTAAGCTTGCTTCAGTGATGACTATTAATGGCACAAAGGATTTAGGAAAAGAGGAAAGGGCATCAAGTGAAAATGGAAAGCAAGCTTTTAATGATAAGCACAGTAATTTTGATGCAGCTTACTCTGTAGCACTAAAGGATATTACAAATGCGATAGAAAAATCGAAAGAATCAAAACAAGAAGAATGAAATATTTAGTTGTTATTTGCATGTTTTCCTGTTTTTTTATGACATCATGTATAATACAAACAGGTTGGGATTATTTTGTAAAAGGGAAAATTAATAATTACCAAGTAATCAAATGTTCTCCTAATAGTTCTTTATCCCTGAGCAACATAGAGTCAGATAATAAATTATCTGACTCTATGAAAGTTTATTTTAGCTATCAAACCCTGTCGGATGTAGATTCTATTATGTATAATAATTTTGAATATCATTTTCAATTAACTGGAAATACGATTCCTTTCATTAGAATTAATTCGTTAAAATTACTTGACCGCAAAGGAACTATTCTTCCTACTTATCTATATTATCAATACTCATATAGTGTTAAAAGGGGTAAATTGATAGCAATAGAACAAATTCCTTTCGATATACCTCCAAGTACCAATGAACATTCACGAGCAATCTCTTTAGTTCTACACTCTGTAAGACCAAATTCTTCGACGCCCTATCTGAAAGTAATTTGGGATATATCCATTGGTGATCAACAAATAGCTGATTCGATTGAATATAGGTTTAAGAAATATTATGATATACGTTCATTGGTACGATGCTAATAGCGAGCGCATGGTGAGAACGAGTGGCGAGCATGAAGCCATTTATGTAGATTATAGTGCAAGTCGAGTGTTGTACCAAGTTTGCTTAAGCATTGCCGAAGCAAAGCCGATAATCAGTGAAAGTAACTCCGAGTTCTCAGGTGACAATACCAATACGCATGCTTCTCGCTATATATCAGTCCATACCTCGTTGCTGTAAAAGGTTGAAAGCAATAGTAAAACTGAGGAATATATCAGACAGCCTACTACTAAAGAATTCATTTCACTCTTGATGTGTTCTCCATAGTATGAATATGGATGCTGGCATAAAAAGACAAATTACTTGCAATTATGTAAAAATATTAATCAAGAAAAATAAAGAATGTAGTATATGAAAAAGTTTCTTCTATCCATGCTCCTCTTAATAGTAGGTATACCATCATTTGCGCAAAAAGGGCAGATAGAGCTATCCCTTTATGGAGGATTACTTAGCTATAGCAAAACAGAAAATTCCTACTATGGAACGTTTAGTTCTGGCTTTGAATTGGGCTTTCAGTCTAAGTACTTCTTGACAAATCGTGTTTTTTGGGCGGTGGATCTATTCGGAGGTACAGATGATGGGACTGAGAATAAAATCAGCACCCAGGGCGGAGACCGAATTCTATCCTTATCTCGTCGCGACTATTCTGTGACTACAGGAGTAGGTGTTAATTTTGTTGCAACAAAACGACTTCAAGCCTATATCCAAGCATTAGGAGGTGTTGGGAGAGTAGAAGGTTACACTTCTGATTACATTTCTGAGAAAGTGGGCTTTGAACGTAATGATTTAAATAGAACTTCATATCTATTGTCAGCTGGCATTGGAATCGATTTATCCATTTCAAAGAACTGGAAAATTGGTGGTGGTTATTCTTTCAGATACCTTGGGGATGTTGATGGAAGTCACGCTATCTTTGCTCGTATTTCCTATGTGATACCTTAAACCTATGTTTATACTAATCCCAATTCAGTTTTTTTAGTAAATATAGGAATCCAGTCGCTACAATAGAGCAGGTAGATAAGGACTTGCCTTATATATAATTATCGATTAGTTATTCGATACGCTGAATAAAATTTGCAGAACAAAACAATCTATTCAAAATATATTTTACTGTCACTTCCGTCATCCAATACAAGCCTATAACTTATTGATTCATAGCATCTTTATTTCAAGTGTTAAAAGTGACAGCAAAATAAAAACAAAACTACATTAGTAATGTCACTGACTTTAGTCACCTTTATTACTCTACATATCGGGAACCTTAATTTAACAGTTGCATAATAGCTTTTCGAATATTCTCTTTTGCAACGGTAGGTTTCATTGCTTCTGTAAGCATCATATTCGTTGGTGTAATACATTGAACTTGTGAGAAGCCTGCCTTAAGTAAAGCTGCCGCATCCTTTACCTTCCCAGCTATAAGCATAACAGGGATATTCTTGCTAAGGCCGTATTCTAAGACTCTTGCTGGTATCTTTCCCATTAATGTCTGACTATCTGCACTACCCTCCCCTGTTATAATCAAATCTGCATCTTCTATAAGTGAACTAAAATTGACAGTTTCTAAAAGAATATCTGCACCCGACCTCATCTTGGCATTCATAAACTGCATAAAAGCATACCCCAATCCACCTGCAGCTCCAGCACCGTTATTCAAAGAACAATCAAAACCTAACTGAGCAGCAGCCATTCGTGCAAAAGTATGTGCTCGACGATCCAAACAAGCTATCATTTCTGGTGTCGCTCCCTTCTGTGGACCAAAAATGACAGCAGCACCACGTTCACCAAAGAGAGGATTATTTACATCTGAAGCTAAGGTTATATCTAAATCTCGTAAGAATTTATCACGCCAGTTTCTGCCAAGAATGTCTTTCAAAGCAGCTAACATACCAAGTCCGCAATCGCTTGTAGCCGACCCTCCAAGTCCGATAATAAACTTTCTATATCCTCTTTGAAGTGCATCAGCAAAGAGTTCACCTAATCCATAAGTAGTTGCACGTAAAGGATTCAATTCCTGTTGCTTAAGAAGATTTATGCCACACGACAAAGCAGTCTCTATGACGACCGTATTATCAGCACATACGGCATAGCTTGCTTGAATGGGACGCATGAGCGCATCGTGGCAATTAATAGTAATCTCCTTACAGTCGAATAACTGTAAAAAGACTTCTAACATTCCATCTCCCCCATCCGTGACAGGAACCTTTACAACTTTAACATCCTGCCAACGTTGGCGAAGACCCTCTTCAGCAGCATCTTCGGCTTCAACAGAAGATAAACAACCTTTAAAACTATCAATAGCTAAAATAATATGCTTCATATTGACTGCAAAGTTATTAAGAATTCGTGAATAATTTGGATTTTACATCTATTATATATATCTTTGCAAGATAAACTGTAATTATATACCTTTATATGAAACAATTTTTCAAATTCGTTTTTGCTTCTTTCTTTGGAATGATGTTGTTTAGCATCATTACAGGACTCTTTGCACTGTTTACTATTGCTGGTATGATTGCATCGCAGGATACAACCAAAGAACCTGAAGACAACTCAGTACTTGTATTGAATCTTTCAGGACAGATGTCAGAGAGAAGTGAAAACAATTTTCTTAGTCAGCTACAAGGTTCTCAAATAAATAGTTTGGGTCTTGACGATATGCTTGAAGGAATCAGAAAAGCTAAAGACAACGATAAAATAAAGGGTATATACATAGAAGCAGGTGCATTTGCATCTGATTCATACGCTTCTATGCAGGCATTGCGTAAAGCACTACTCGATTTCAAGAAGAGTAGAAAGTGGATTATTGCTTACGCTGACACCTATACACAGGGTACATACTACTTGTCGTCTGTTGCTGATAAAGTGTATCTTAATCCACAAGGACAGATTGACTGGCACGGATTAGCTTCTGAACCAGTTTTCATTAAGGACCTCTTGGCAAAATTCGGTGTAAAGATGCAGGTTGTAAAGGTTGGTGCTTACAAAAGCGCAACCGAGATGTTCACTGGCGACAAGATGAGCGATGCTAATCGTGAGCAAACATCAGCCTATTTAAACAGTATCTGGGGCAATATTACAAAGGAAGTTGGCGCAAGCAGAGGTTTGTCAGTAGCACAACTGAACGCATACGCTGACAGTATGATAACCTTTGCTGACCCACAAGAATATGTAAAATTAAAGCTCGTTGATGGCTTAGTTTATACAGACCAGATAAAAGGAATCGTCAAAAAGCAATTAGGTATTGAGGCTGACAAAGACATCAATCAGGTTACTATTGCTGACATGGTGAACACTGAGGACAAAAACCAAGGTGATAAGGAAAATGAAGTTGCAGTCTACTATGCTTATGGTGATATTGTTGATGGTGTTGTAGGAGGTCTCTTCTCACAAGGTCATCAGATTGACGCACAAGTTGTTTGCAAAGATTTGGAAGAGTTAGCAAAAGATAAAGACGTTAAGGCTGTTGTCGTACGTGTCAACTCTGGCGGCGGCTCCGCTTATGCATCAGAGCAAATCTGGCATCAGATTATGGAACTGAAGAAGTTGAAACCTGTCGTTGTTAGTATGGGTGGAATGGCTGCTTCAGGTGGCTATTATATGTCTGCCCCATCCAACTGGATTGTTGCTGAGCCTACAACAATTACAGGCTCTATTGGTATCTTTGGAATGTTCCCAGATGTTAGCGGTCTACTAAAAGAGAAATTGGGTTTAAAGTTTGATGAAGTAAAAACCAACAAATATTCAGACTTCGGCACACGTGCTCGCCCATTCACAGAAGAAGAAATGTCATATCTTAGCCAATATGTAAACCGTGGCTATAAACTCTTCCGTCACCGTGTGGCAGAAGGACGTAAGATGACAGAAGAACAAGTTGAGAAGGTAGCACAGGGTCATGTGTTTACTGGTCAAGATGCACAAAAGATAGGACTTGTTGATCAGCTTGGTGGATTGGATGTTGCTGTAGCAAAAGCTGCACAACTTGCTAAACTACCAAATTATAGAAAATGTGCTTACCCTAAGGAGCCTAACTTCTTAGAGCAAATGATGGAGCAAACTAATCCTAATAATTACCTCAGCGAACAGTTACGTGCTAACTTAGGTGACTATTACGAGCCATTCACACTCTTAAAGACCATCAATCAACAGAGTGCAATCCAGGCACGTTTGCCATTTTATCCTAATATCCATTAATCATATATGGAAGGAGACCACATCAAAATAAACAAATGGCTATTGCCTTTCAGCTGGCTCTATGGGCTCGGAGTAAGACTGCGCAATGAGTTATTTGAACTGAACATTCTCAAATCCCGACAGTTTGACATTCCAGTTATATCTGTCGGTAATATTACCGTGGGTGGTTCAGGCAAGACTCCCCATGTAGAATATCTTATCCGATTGCTGAAGGATAAGATGAAGGTGGCTGTCCTCTCACGTGGCTATAAACGTAAAAGCCGTGGATATGTGTTGGCGAACGAAAACACTCCTATGCGTGAGATTGGTGACGAACCTTATCAAATGAAAACAAAATTCCCTGACATTCGTGTTGCTGTTGATAAGAAGCGATGTGAGGGAATAGACCGATTAACATCTGACGAGGAAACAAAAGATACAGATGTAATCCTTTTAGACGATGCTTTTCAGCACCGATATGTACATCCTGGTATCAATATTCTGTTAGTTGATTATCATCGACTTATCATCTATGACAAACTTCTTCCTGCTGGTAGATTACGTGAACCGCTCTCAGGAAAAAATCGTGCAGATATTGTTATCATCACAAAGTGCCCTAAGAGTCTAAACCCAATAGACTATCGTGTATTGAGTAAAGCTATGGAACTCTACCCTTTCCAACAGCTTTATTTTACAACGTTAGACTATTGTGATTTGGAACCTATCTTCAGTAAAGAGAGAAATATACCACTCACAGAGATAAGAGGAAAAAATATCTTGTTGCTTACAGGTATCATGTCACCAAAGCAATTGGAGTTGGATCTAAACTCTTTCACAGGAAACAATGCACTGACAACACTATCGTTCCCAGACCATCATGCATTCACAACAAAGGATATTCATCGTATTAACGAGACCTTTGCTAAAATGCCTGAACCAAAATTGATTGTCACAACAGAGAAAGATAAGGCACGTCTTATTGATATTGATAAATTATCAGACGAAGTAAAAGAAAACATTTATGCACTTCCTATCAAGGTAAGCTTTATGCTTGACAAGGAAGAGACATTCAATAAAAAAATAATATCCTATGTACGAAAAAATTCAAGAAACAGCATCTTGGCTAAAAGAGAGGATGACCACAAGTCCAAAGACAGCCATCATTCTGGGCACAGGCCTCGGACAATTAGCTTCAGAGATAACCGATAGCTACTCATTTTCTTATCAAGATATACCAAATTTTCCAGTTTCAACAGTAGAAGGTCACGCTGGTAGCCTTATCTTTGGACGACTTGGTGGTAAGGATATCATGGCTATGAAAGGTCGCTTCCACTTCTATGAAGGATATAACATGAAGGATGTTACCTTCCCAATTCGTGTAATGCACGAGTTAGGCATTGAAACATTGTTTGTTTCAAACGCTTCTGGCGGTATGAATCCATCATTCAAGATTGGTGACCTCATGATTATTACAGATCATATTAATATGTTCCCAGAACATCCGCTACGTGGTCGTAACTTCCCTACAGGTCCTCGTTTTCCAGATATGCATGAGGCATACGACCATAAATTGGTTGATTTAGCAGACTCTATTGCTAAGGAGAAGAACATCGAAGTTCAGCATGGAGTTTACATGGGCGTACAAGGACCAACCTTTGAAACACCTGCAGAATACCGTATGTACCACAAGATGGGAGGTGATGCTGTTGGCATGAGTACCGTACCAGAGGTTATCGTTGCTCGCCATAGTGGTATTAAGGTGTTCGGCATCAGTGTAATCACTGACCTTGGTGGCTTTGATGTTCCTGTAAAGGTTAGCCACGAAGAGGTTCAGGAAGCTGCAAACGCTGCACAGCCACGTATGACAGAGATTATGCGTGAGATGATTAAACGCTCATAAGGCATATAAATATAAAAAGAAACTAAGGCGTTCTTTATTCTATAATTCATAGATAAAGGACGTCTTAGACATTATATCAATAAGCTATTAATAAAGTAAATGGAAATAAAAGACCTTGGTGAATTCGGACTAATCAACCGTCTCACAAAAGATATACAACCAATCAACAACTCTACCATTATGGGCGTGGGTGATGATGCTGCTGTTTTACACTATTCAGATAAAGAAACACTTGTCTCTTCACAGATGTTCATGGAGGGTGTACAGTTCGATTTAACTTACATAGACATGGAACATCTTGCCTACAAGGTGGCTATGATAGCTATGAGTAACATATTCGCTATGAATGGACAGCCACGGCAACTCATCGTTTCATTAGGGCTTGGAAAACGTTTTAAAGTAGAAGACCTTGATCAGTTCTATGCTGGATTGAACAAAGCTTGTGCTAAATGGAATGTAGACATTGTTGGAGGTGACACGACTTCTTCATATACGGGACTTGCTATTAACCTCACTTGTATTGGTGAAGCTGCAAAAGATGATATCGTCTATCGTAGTGGAGCAAATGAGACTGATCTTATCTGCGTTACTGGTGACCTTGGTTCTGCCTATATGGGCTTGCAGATTCTCGAACGTGAAAAGACTGTTTATTACCAACAAGTGCAAGAGTATAATAATAAGGTAAAGGAAGCGCAAAGCAATAAAGACGAGAAACGACTTGAAGCATTACGTAAAGAACGTGCAGCCATTGAGAATTTTCAGCCTGATTTTGCGGGTAAAGAATATCTTATTGACCGCCAGTTGAAACCTGAAGCACGTGGTGATGTACTCAATCAACTGCGTACAGCAGGTATACACCCAACTTCTATGATCGATATATCAGATGGATTGGCAAGCGAATTAAAACATATTTGTGAGAAAAGTCACTGCGGTTGTAGAATTTATGAAAAGAATATTCCTATCGATTATCAAACTGCAGCAACCTGCGAAGAGTTCAACATGAACCTTACAACAGCTGCTTTGAATGGTGGAGAAGACTATGAACTTCTTTTTACAGTACCTATCGGCGATCATGAGAAGATTGATAAGATGGAGAATATCAGACAGATAGGTTATATAACAAAGGAAAGCTTGGGTGCATTCCTTATTGCTCGTGATGGTAACGAGTTTGAGTTGAAGGCACAAGGTTGGCCTATAAACGAGAAATAGTCAACCTGTTAAAGGATGTGAATAGAAACATTTTTTTTTTGAAAAACTTGGAGGAATAAAATAAAAGTACTACCTTTGCATCGCAATTGAGAAAAGCAACACAAACGCTACAAAAATAGATTGCAAATAATGATGGTGCCATAGCTCAGTTGGTAGAGCAAAGGACTGAAAATCCTTGTGTCCCCGGTTCGATTCCTGGTGGTACCACTCCTCCTTTCATCAGGGCGGTTCTCGCAAGAGGCCGCTCTTTTTTTATTACTCATTATAACGGGTCAGCCCTAAAATCGGCTCAGTAGAAAAAGGGGTCAGTCCTAAAACCCAGTTGCAAGCCTATACTCTTAAGCGCATAATTTCATAAGTGTTTATTACCTTTGCATCATGAAGAATCACCAAAACGGCTCAGTAGAAATTGTCTTTACAACTTGACGTAGCCCGCTACGTCTGCGCCAAAAACAAACAAGATGCTCGATAATAAAACACAATATGTTTAGGCTCTAATGAACTATTTGGGTTAAAAAGAAAAAGCGATGACCTTCACAGGTGATCGCTTTCTTTACTCAATAGGTATTAGTCTTTTAAAGGTAAAAGATTGTTTTCAGGATAACAGTCACAAAGATATATTATTTTCGCGTTACATGCAAACTTTTAGTAGATTATTTTTTCATTATAATGATGTGTGCGGACACATGTTTATGCAAAATCTATTTTTAACGAAATAAGTCTCAAACCTCTTGTTTCATAAGGGTTTTTGTTATTTAAAAGTTCAGAAATTTAAGTTATTCAACTTGTATATTAATAGCCTTTTGTAATGCTATATGAATAGTTGTACGTCTATACTTTTTCATCACACTACCGATCCTTTTGTATAATAATTTATCCTTTAAAATGCTTTTGTTATCCATAGTGCCTCCTTTATTCATAGATTATAATTAACTTTGCAAAGAAGTTATGTATAAGTTAAATATTAAGTAAAAGCAAAACCTTCCATTACTACATTTATAAATGATTATGAAGAAAAGAACAATCGTGTTGTTTGGAATGCTCCTTATGGTTTTGACTGCTGTTGCTGGCGGCAAAATCAAGGTAGCATGTGTAGGAAATAGTGTGACATGGGGAATGACAATTATCGATAGAGAAAAGAATTGTTATCCAGCACAACTACAGAAGATGTTAGGAGATAAATATGAAGTCAGAAACTTCGGACACTCGGGAACTACACTACTACAACATGGACATCGTCCCTATGTCGACCAACAAGAGTACCAAGACGCTTTGAACTTCAAGGCAGACCTTGTCATTATCCACCTTGGACTCAATGATACCGACCCACGAAACTGGCCTGAGTACAGTGAAGAATTTAATGCTGATTACATCCGTCTAATTGATAGTTTCCGTCAGGCGAATCCTAAAGCAAAGATTTGGATTTGTCTTATGACCCCTATCTTTGAGCGTCATCCACGTTTTGAGAGTGGTACACGCGACTGGCATGCGCAGATTCAGAAACATATACGACAAGTGGCGACAGCGACACGAGTTCCACTCATTGACTTAAATACACCTCTATATAGTCGTCCCGACCTTCTTGCCGATGCTATTCACCCGAATGCTGAGGGCGCAAAGATTATTGCAGAGACGGTCTATGGAGCCTTGACAGGCAACTATGGTGGGCTTGCCCTGTCTCCATTGTATACCGATGGTATGGTTATTCAGCGCAACAAACCTATTGTTTTCCGTGGAAAAGCAAATGCAGGTGAAACTGTTAAGGTCAACTTCAATGGGCATATGCTTTCAGCTATAACAAATGATGCCGGAAAATGGAAGACTACCTTCCCTGCTGAGAAAGCTGGCGGACCTTATAAAGCCCAAATAAGTACGAAGAAAGAAAAGCTTACTATTAAAGACATATACGTTGGTGAAGTGTGGCTTTGCTCAGGACAATCAAACATGGAGTTACCTGTAAATGCTGTACAGAGCAGGACACAAGACTTGAATGAGGCTGACAGTCAGACACACTTACATCTTTTTAATATGTCAGCTATCTACCCAACAACTGCCGTAGCATGGTCAGCTAATGCTTGCGACTCTGTAAATCGTCATCAGTACCTCCATATTGGACCATGGCGTAACTGCTCTCGAGAATCCTTGGGTGGCTTCTCAGCTGTAGCTTATCACTTTGGAAAGAAGTTAGCAGACAGTTTGCAGGTCCCAGTAGGTATCATCTGTAATGCTGTTGGTGGTACCACTACAGAGTCATGGATTGACCGCCATACGTTAGAACAACGTATGCCAGCTATTCTTCGTGATTGGTATCATGGAGATTTCGGTATGAAATGGGCACGTGAGCGAGCATTGCAAAACATCAGCGTAAGTAAGAACCCACTGCAACGTCATCCTTATGCACCAGCCTATATGTTCGAAACTGGTATGCTTCCACTAAAAGGATATAGTATCAAGGGAATTGTTTGGTACCAAGGTGAGTCCAATGCACATAACATGGAACTACACGAACGTCTCTTCCCGATGTTACAGAAGAGTTGGCGTAACTTCTTCCATGACCCAGAACTACCAGTTTATTTCGTACAGCTCTCCAGCCTGAATCGTCCTTCATGGCCACGTTTCCGTGATTCTCAGCGTCGTATGGCATCAAGACTACGTAATACCTGGATGGCTGTTACAACAGATGTGGGTGATTCCTTAGATGTACATTACACGAACAAAAAGCCTGTCGGTGAGCGACTTGGCTTACAGGCTTTACACCATAGTTATGACTACAACATAGAATCTGATGGTCCTATCTGTCATTCTGTATCAGCAAAAGACAATGGAATTGAATTGCAGTTTATTCACGCAAAGTCACTATCAGCTAAGGGCAGCCGCCTTATTGGCTTTGAGGTAGCAGGTGCAGATGGCATCTATTATCCAGCAGAAGCACAAATAACATCATCTAACACAATTCTTGTTAGATCGTCATCTGTAACACGTCCACTCTATGTTCGTTATGGATGGCAACCTTTTACACGTGCCAACCTTGTGAATGAGGTAGGATTACCATGTAGTACATTCCAATGGGCAGTAAAGAAATAAAGGTGTTTATAACCATCGTTCTTTGTTTAGAAAAATGATACAATTAAGTCAGACTATCCGCAGTCTGACTTTTTTTTATTAAGACCATTCCAGACAGAATCCTATTTACTATATTACACAAATAGATTTTCTCCCTTTATGCCCCTTGATGTATCCCTATATATTTGGTAGTTTAACCATATCATGCATCTACTATAGGACACTCTCAATAACTTTATAGCAAAAGAATTTAAGAACTTCATCATATTTATGTGGTGATTAACAACTTTCTTTTTAACTTTGTACTCTATCTAAAAACCCCTATCAATGATTGATACAACAATGAACAACTATACCTTATATAATTCAAAGCACTCTTCTACCCTATTGGTTACAACTTCAATAGCTGCTCTCGGCATTTCCTTCCCTGCCAAAGCACAACAAGTAAATACACAACCCAATATTATCTTGTTCATGGTAGACGACATGGGATGGCAAGACACATCCCTTCCCTTTGCCGATTCGATTACTGCCAATAATCGGAAATACGATACACCTAACATGGAAAGACTTGCTTCCGAGGGGATGATGTTTACAGATGCTTATGCAACTCCTATCAGTTCGCCCTCCAGATGTAGTCTGATGACAGGTATGAATATGGCTCGCCATCGGGTAACGAATTGGACTTTACATCGCGATAAGATGACAGATGGGAAACGAGATGGCGTAACATTACCTGATTGGAATTATAATGGTATTGCGCAAAGCGGTAATGTCGCACATACTACAAAGGCTATATCCTTTGTACAACTCCTAAAAAATGCAGGCTATCATACCATACATTGCGGAAAAGCACACTGGGGAGCTATTGACACTCCGGGTGAGAATCCGTGCCATTTTGGCTTTGACGTAAACATTACAGGTACGGCAGCTGGTGGATTAGCTACCTATTTAAGCGAACGTAACTATGGTTTTACAAAAGATGGCAAACCCACATCTCCATTCGCTATCCCAGGCTTGGAACGTTATTGGGGTACTGGTATCTTTGCCACAGAAGCCCTTACACAAGAGGCAATAGCATCATTAGAGAAGGCTAAGAAATACGACCAACCTTTCTATCTCTATATGTCTCATTACGCTGTGCACGTACCAATCGATCGAGATATGCGTTTTTACCCTACATATCGTGCACGTGGTCTTTCGGAAAAGGAAGCTGCTTACGCTTCATTGATTGCAGGAATGGATAAAAGTTTGGGAGATCTCATGGATTGGGTCGCAAAGGCAGGACTTAAGCGAGAGACCATCATCATCTTTATGAGCGATAATGGAGGACTCGCCTCATCATCCTATTGGCGAGATGGAGAACTTTACACGCAGAATGCACCACTCAAGAGTGGTAAAGGTTCTCTGTATGAAGGAGGTATAAGAGTTCCCTTTATAGTAAAATGGAACAATATTATAAAACCAAATACTCGCTCACATACACCTATCATCATAGAGGACCTCTACCCCACCTTACTCTCCATGGCGGGTATTAAGAACTATCATGTACCACAAAAAATAGACGGACAAGACATTACACCTATTCTTCGTGGTAAACAACAAGGTGATAAGAAGCGACAACTGATATGGAACTATCCTAACATTTGGGATGGAGAGGGATTGGGAATCAGTCTTAATTGTGCCATTCGTGAAGGGCAATGGAAATTGATTTATTCGTATCTCACTGGTCAAAAAGAACTATATAATCTATCCAGTGACCTGTCTGAGAAGAATAATCTTGCTTCTTCTCACCCTCAACTCGTTGCTCGACTTTACAGACATCTCACATCTAAATTACATAAAATGAATGCCCAGAAACCAATCGTAGAGGGTGAAAAAAGAAAATAAGAGTGGTTAGTTTAAGTAGACGTAAGTTATTCATTGATTTTATTTCAACTGCATCATTCTACTCTTATAGGATAAAAGAGAGAATAGTATCTCCTTGAAGGGGTATCTTGTCAACTTTACGAAATAAGCTACTGACCCAACAGGCTAAGTAAGTTCTTTGTAGTACAACTTGTTTATAACAATAAGTTGAATCTACCTTGGTGACATTTTGCGAGATGTTTAGCAGGCAGCACCATTGGTGTTTACCAACAACACAACACGTGCGGACCATCAACACGCTATGTGCGGAATGACAACACATCAGCTGAAGATTGTCAAAGAGTCTCGTTTTGGTTATTATAAAGAAGACTGTGAAATGCTTTATAAAGAACTAATATAGGACAACTCTACCAAACAGCACTATAAAAACGTCTTATTGATATAACGCTTTATCATAGTCAATAGTCTTCAAAACAAGACGACGACGATTGCTGTTGAAACTTGGAGAGATGACATTCCTCTCTTCGAAGTAGTCTTTTATCTTTATTCCAGCCAGATAAAGCAACAGATGTGGTAGATCATCTGTCATAAACTTATTACTTCTTGCCATCAATGTTTCCGTAAAAATCTTGCGATGTCTCTGCTTATATATAGGCGAACACCATATCCAAAAAGGTATTTCAAACTCTTCGTGATACTTCCTGAGATTGATTTGTTCTACTTCAGTTAACCTACCAGCCATATTTACATCTTTACCATAGCAATCCTCTCCATGGTCAGACAAGTAGACAATAATGGCATCCTTGTTACGGAACTGTTCTACTATCTTGTTCAATACAAAATCATTATAAAGCGTTGCATTATCGTAGTCTGCAATAGTTTGTTTCTCTTTATCTGTCAAGTCCATACGCTTATAATCCTTTATTCCAAACTTCTTCATATTACTTTTACAACGCAATGAGTATTGAAAATGCTGTCCTAAAAGATGAAAGATTATCAGTTGTGGCTTCTTATAGCTAATGATATCTTTATAATCATTTAATAGATTCTCATCATAGTTATGAATCATGACATTTCTATAATCAAACATCTGCTTGTTTAACTGTGGATGATTTAAGAAGAAACCACCTACAAGATTATTCGTCCAATCAGGTGTATAGTTAATACCATATGGAAATTGATTAGACAAGAAACTAACATGATACCCCGCTTTCTTAAACACTGCAGGAAAGAGTACATACTTACTCCAATCACCTTTCTCATCAACGGATTGCAATGAGAAAATTTGCTTGAACACTTTACTCGTTAGATTCCATGGTGAAACAACATTAGTAAACACTGCTAACGAATCTTTACCATTCATCATGGCAAGTTGATAAGGCGTTGTTGGTAAGGGATAGCCATACAGTTGAGAATGGTGTCGGTTGGCACTTTCACCTATAACAAGTACAATTGTAGGAGATGTGAAAGAACATGAATCTACTTTTATTTGCTGATTAGCCATAATAACTCCATCAACCTGCTTTGCTATCAAGTGGTTTGAATAAAGTCCATAAACAATACGTTCGACTGGATGATAAAGATGTGCAAACCCATTAGTAACCGCAACCTCAAGTTCTGAGAGATTCTTAACTCTATAAAGCTGAACCTTATCATAAACACTTAAAGCTATTCCCACAAAGATTGTAAACATTAAAGCAAAGGCAACAAAAGGTTGCTTGAGATAAGAGGTTGGAAATGTCATCTTCTTTACCGCCATAACAATATGCCAGAGTGCAAGAAAAAGAATAATATCAGCTGCAGAAAAGAAAAGTTTTAGATTAAGATATTGCAAGAAAAACTCTGTAGCCTCTCTGCCTGTAGTCTCTTGCGCTAAAAGAAGCATTGTCGGTGTAATTGGAGTATCAAAGAGTGTCTTACAACAAGTATCTATTATGGCTACCACATAAACAACACTACTCAACATAATCACCAACCCTTGACGTATTGTTTGTTGACAAAGACTCAGTAAAAAACAAATAACATATAGATCCGCAATCAATTCTATATAACCAAAAACATTACGATGACTCACATTCGTAAAGGCACCAACCAACAGCATAAACATAAAGAAAAGAGAATTCTCTTCTATTGGCTTTACCATCTTAGTGACAAAGGTACTTTTCATTTTCGTATTATTGACTTGCTTCATACTGTTTCATCCAATCATGATCTTAACATGCTATAATAATCAGGATTAGTTACAAAGGTACAAAATAGCATCCGTATTTTCAAATAATTGTTATTTACATAAGCGTTATAAATATATACATTATACCATAATTCTATATTGATTGTCTATTTATGTAACTTAACATAGCTCGCTATACCTTTAACCCAAAGATAGACAAGCTGCTCAATTATAAAACAAAAGCAGTTTAGGCTTTAACAGGCAGTTTAGCTTAAAAGAATAATTATAACTACTAAGCCTAATCATAAGAACGGTGAGCACATACCAACATGTAGCTCACCGCTCAAAATAGCTATTTATTCTTCAATTGATTGGTTTCAACATAATAAGAAGAAACATCAAAAGAAAATAACGATAGAAGTTGACAAATGGCTTAAGAATTATTTTCTTTTCTGTTTGCCAAGAAGTTCTTGTATATTTTCTTTACCTGAGGTGCAAGGAAAATAATACCAATAAGGTTAGGAATTACCATCAGACCATTGAAGGTATCTGCCAATTCCCATACCATATCTGCTGCAAAAAGACAGCCAAGAAAGACAAAGAGAACAACAAGTGCACGATAAGAAAGAATACCCTTCTTACCAAACATAAACTTGATATTCATCTCAGCAAACATATACCACCCAATAATTGTTGTGAAAGCAAAGAAGATTAGACTGATGGCAAGGAAGATAATTCCACCATTTCCAAAAGCTATCTCGAAACCTTCTTGCGTAATAGCAACCGATTTTAAGCTTAGATTTTGGAAAGAACCTGTCAGCATGATGACAAAAGCTGTTGATGTACAGATAAGAACGGTATCAACAAAAACACCTGCCATAGCTACAAATCCCTGCTCAGAAGGGTCTTTAACATCAGCCAAAGCGTGAGCATGAGGTGTTGAACCCATACCAGCCTCATTCGAAAACAGACCACGAGCAACACCATAGCGAATGGCATATTTCATCACCGTACCAGCGGCTCCACCTGCTGCTGACTTCATAGAGAAAGCATCTTGGAAGATGGTGCGGATAACATGAGGCAACTGATCAGCAAACATATAAATGATGACAAGCGAACCCAAGATATACACAACCGCCATGAAAGGGACTAAAAGTTCGGCAATAGCGGTGATTCGGCGTTGTCCTCCAATAATTACTACACCCACAACAGCTGCTAAAACAATACCTATAATATAAGAAGGTATATGGAAAGCATTATTCAAAGCTATTGAGATAGAGTTTGCTTGTACCATATTTCCAACGAATCCCAACGCAAGAACAATAGCAACAGAAAAACAAACAGCAAGCCACTTACTACCAAGTCCATAATAAAGATAATAGGCTGAGCCTCCGACCGTCTCGCCATGATACTCTTTCTTATACTTCTGGGCAAGTACTGCCTCAGAGAAAATGGTGCTCATTCCTAACAATGCAGATACCCACATCCAGAAAATAGCTCCCATACCACCACTTGCAATAGCTGTTGCAACACCACCAATATTACCAGTACCAACTTGAGCGGCTACAGCTGTGGCTAATGCTTGGAATGAATTAACTTTTGTTTCACCAGGCTTTCGCTTCTTGAATATTGGACCAAAAGCATACTTAAACGCCAAATTTAAATGGCGAATCTGTGGGAAGCCAAGGTAGACAGTATAGAAAATGCCTACTCCTAACAATGCGTACATGAGAAAACTATTCCACAAAAACTCATTGAACGCTTTTACATAGTCTAATACATTCATCGGCTACATAGTTTAGATATTAGTAATAGATTAGTGGATAATACCACATTAGATTGTTTAGTAACAGATTAAATAATCAATCTTACGCCGCAAATATAGTATTTTATCTTTTACAAAGCAACTATAAAAGCAACTTTTTGAGTTAATCACAGAATTACTTTTGTATTAACATTTTCATCATGCAGAGCTCAATCTGATGCTGTTTTATGATATAATTAACGGTGTAATTATCATTCATAAACTCATTTATATCTCTCATCTGCCTACATTGAAAATCTCATCATGAAATACTTCAACTATACATACCGCATTGAAAAGACTTTACATAAATCTAAATGAACCTATTAAAATAAAGACAAAAAACACACATAAATATCATCTTTCTAACCAACAGGGAATCAACCACTTAAGTTAAGGCATTTCAAAAGATGCTTAATAGGCTTCTTAAAGGGCGTTAGTAAGACCTCAAAAGGGCGTCTTTTGAAGCCTATTGGGCGTTAATTGAATGCTAAAAGAGCATATTTTAATAACGAGATAACTCAAAATATTTTACAAATATAAAATAAACAGAAAATAAACTACTCTAACTAAGGTTGTATCGGATGATATGTTAGTTTAACCCAAATCGCTCATTAGAACCTAAACATTTTTTGTTTTCTTATCGAGCAGATTGCCTGTCGTTGTAACGCAGGCATAACGGGCTACGTCAAGTTACAAAGACCGCACAAGATGCCGATAAGAAAACAAAAGATATTAAGAAACAACACCATAGTAATAAGAATTATACATAACCGATTTGGGGTTAACTCTTATCCTGCTGGAAATCATCATGTCTCACACTAAAAGATTTCATCTAATAGCCATGTAATAATAAAAAGGCACAAGAAAAGTTATAAATAATTTGGAATTATCAGAAATTCTTGTTACCTTTGCACTCGCTTTATAAAAGCATAGGGAGATTCGCTAGCTCAGCTGGTAGAGCACAACACTTTTAATGTTGGGGTCATGGGTTCGAGCCCCATGCGAATCACTTGAAACAACAAGAGGAATATCCGCAAGGATATTCCTCTTTTGTCTTATTATCTGTGTGTTATAATCCCCCCAATGATAGACATCAGCAGTAATAATCGAAGCTACCTTACAATATTTAGTTGGGGTGAATGCCGCTTGTCATTAGAAAACTACAATAAAAAAGTAGGCTTCAAACTTTGATTTATAAAATTAGTTTTTTATATTTGCAGAAACT
>FLSC01479821.1_pt1 | contig 20577 bp, 13 predicted proteins | sample 1550561 | NCBI WGS metagenome assembly FLSC01 (sample SAMEA4031775, study PRJEB14383) | metagenome | biome: human; feature: oral; material: saliva | place: Philippines | collected 2014 | reverse complement strand
CCCCCTTACCCCTCCCCCAAAGGGAGGGGAGTGAAATGCGAGGTACCCCTTGTGGTTTCCATATTGTTTGCTATTTCAGGATAGAAAAGGGATAGATTAAGGTGTGTTTTATGTAAAATATAGTAAGGAATAAGGCTAATTCTCACATAGTCTTAGCCTTTTGATAGACAATGCTGAAAAGCTAATAAGGCTGGTATTTGTGTGTAAAGAGATACGTGTGGGGGCTTAACACACGGCGTGCGAAGGCTTCGCACAAGATGTGCGGGGCGCTAATTGGCTTGGAGAAGGTGAAAAAAGCCTCCCCCTCCAACCCCCTCTCCTACAGAGAGGGGGAGTGCTGGGAACCGTTTGTTTAGGAATGACTAAACAGTTTTTCCAACCATAGGGGTATCTCGCATTCTACTCCCCTCCCTATGGGGGAGGGGTTGGGGGTGGGGCCAGTTGCTTTCGTTACATTTCACTCCCCTCCCTTTGGGGGGAGGGGTAAGGGGGAGGGGCCAGTTGTTGCTGCTTGTTGTGGTGATTGGTTGCTGTTTTACGCTTTCTTTTTCCCTCAATTTCCTTTTGCTCTCAATATTTTTTTATATATTTGCGCCATATTATAATCTATCTATTACACAACCTAAACATTTTAAATTATGGAACACATCCCACAAGTTTTTTGGCTCATTCCCATCGCATCAGTATGCGCCTTGGCTATGGCATGGTATTTCTTTAAGTCTATGATGAAAGCGGAGGAAGGTACTCCCCGCATGGTTGAGATTGCTGAATACGTGCGCCGTGGTGCTATGGCGTATCTGAAACAGCAGTACAAAGTCGTATTGATCGTTTTTGTTGTTCTTGCAGTCGTCTTTGCCATCATGGCTTATGGCTTCAATGCACAGAATGAATGGGTACCTTTCGCCTTCCTAACTGGCGGTTTCTTCTCTGGCCTTGCGGGTTTCTTCGGTATGAAAACAGCTACCTATGCCAGTGCGAGAACAGCCAATGCAGCACGCAACGGACTCAACAATGGACTCAAGATTGCCTTCCGCTCGGGCGCAGTCATGGGACTCGTTGTCGTAGGATTAGGCTTGTTAGACATAGCCATTTGGTTCATTATCCTCACTTGGTTCTATTCTGATAAGATGACAACGAGCGAAATGCTTATCACCATCACAACAACGATGTTGACCTTCGGTATGGGTGCATCTACACAGGCTTTGTTTGCTCGTGTGGGTGGCGGAATCTATACAAAGGCGGCTGACGTGGGCGCCGACCTCGTGGGTAAGGTGGAAGCTAACATACCTGAAGACGACCCACGCAACCCTGCAACGATTGCCGACAACGTGGGCGACAACGTGGGTGACGTGGCGGGTATGGGTGCCGACCTATACGAGAGCTACTGTGGTTCGATTCTTTCTACGGCTGCCTTGGGTGCAACTGCCTTTGCAGCCTCGTCAGGCGATATGCAGTTGAGGGCTGTCATCGCACCAATGCTCATCGCTGCCGTCGGTGTTTTCCTTAGTTTGTTCGGTATTTTCCTCGTAAGAACGAAGGAGGGAGCCACGATGAAGGACCTTCTCCACGCCTTAGGATTGGGCACGAACACGGCTGCTGTACTCATTGCAGCTGTTAGTTTCCTCATTCTCTACCTCTTAGGCTTGGAGAATTGGCTCGGTGTTAGCTTCTCTGTCATTGCTGGTTTGGCAGCTGGTGTTATCATCGGACAGGCAACGGAGTACTATACTTCCCAGAGTTACATACCTACAAAGGCGATTTCGGAGGCAAGTCATACAGGTGCTGCGACTGTTATTATAAAAGGTATTGGTACGGGTATGATTTCTACTTGCGTCCCTGTCCTTTCTATTTCAGTGGCTATCATGCTGAGTTATCTCTGTGCCAACGGCTTTGACATGTCGATGTCAGCTCTCTCTATTCAGCACGGACTCTATGGTATCGGTATCGCTGCGGTCGGTATGCTCTCTACCTTGGGTATCACCTTGGCAACAGATGCCTACGGACCGATTGCCGACAACGCTGGCGGAAACGCTGAGATGAGCGAGTTAGGAGCGGAGGTGCGCCAGCGTACTGATGCCCTTGATGCCTTGGGTAATACGACTGCTGCTACGGGTAAGGGCTTTGCTATTGGTTCAGCTGCACTGACAGCATTGGCGTTGTTGGCTTCTTATATCGAAGAAATCAAAATTGCCATGGCTCGTGTCGGTACACAAATGACCAACGTTGCAGGCGAAACCATTGATGCCACAAAGGCTACTATCCCAGACTTCATGAACTTCTTCCAAGTGAACCTGATGAATCCAAAGGTGCTTGTCGGTGCGTTTATCGGTGCTATGGCAGCCTTTCTTTTCTGCGGATTGACGATGGGTGCCGTTGGTAGAGCAGCTGGAAAGATGGTGGAAGAGGTGCGTCGCCAGTTCCGTGAGATTAAGGGAATATTAGAAGGAACAGGCACACCAGACTATGGACGATGCGTAGAAATCAGTACTCAGAGTGCGCAACACGAGATGATTATCCCATCGCTTTTAGCCATCATCATCCCCGTTGTCGTCGGTCTTTTACTCGGAGTGGCAGGTGTATTGGGCTTGTTAGTAGGCGGTTTGGCTGCCGGCTTCACCCTTGCCGTCTTCATGTCGAATGCTGGTGGTGCGTGGGACAATGCGAAGAAGTATGTCGAGGAGGGCAACTTCGGTGGTAAAGGCTCTGACGCTCACAAGGCAACTATCGTCGGTGACACCGTTGGCGACCCATTCAAAGACACTTCTGGTCCATCGCTCAACATCCTTATCAAACTCATGAGCATGGTCAGCATCGTCATGGCGGGTCTCACTGTTGCCTGCCTATAACAACACTCTCGGAGTAGTTTTCGTGAGAATAAGGCTTTACTTTCATGGAAAGAAATGTTTATCTTCCCAACAGAAAATGTTTCTTTTCGTGAGGGTAATCCGCTGTGTGCAGGCTGTAAGGCATCAGGTCATGCGGATAAAGCTATTAAATAATAAGGCACACAGAGCCACGGAGGGGACGGAGGTAAAGCCTATATCACAGAGGTGCCGACGCACAAAGAGCGACGAAGATGTAGCGTACAGATTCCTGATACGTTTTAAGTTAAATGTTCTGTGCATTATAACTCTAACAAAGTTTGCTAACATGCTCCGTTGCTCCACGCACCGACGGTGCCTCCGTAACAACCTGTGCTGTATTTTTAATAATCCTCCGTCCTCTCCGTGCCTCCGTGTGACATTACTTCAAACTCTAAACACAAGTGGCAAACCTTATCACTCCAACATCCTGAAGACCCAACCTTTTCATTTTAAGACTTCGAAAATCTCTGCAGATAAGGATTTGAAAAATCATTACATAAGCTCAAAGAAAACATCAATAAATAACGGCAAAAACACATACAAAAAGCAGGTTTGTAACCATAAGGAAATCAATTAGTTATAAAGGAGTAAAGTAAGAGGTGCTTAATTGGACTTCAAAAGGGCGTTAATAAGACCTCTAAAGGGCACCTTTTGCAAGCCAAAAGAGCCTCTTTTAGCCCCCTAAAGAGCATGTATTGGTTTTGAGATGAGTGAAAATAGTTTACATCTTCAGTAGTTAAAGAGATAAGTTGCTTGCCATAAAAGAACCAATAAGCTAATAAAAAAATCCTTCCGTAATATGGAGTCCTAACCCTAACCTATTGCATAGTAAGGCACACTGAGATACGGAGTGAACGGAGTTGTAAGTTATACACGGAGGTGCCGACGGCACAAAGAGCGACGGAGATGAAGCAAACTTATTTCTAATAACTTTAGCATAAATACCTTGGGCATAAAGTTTCAAATAAAGTTTGCAAACAACCTCTGTTGCTCCACGCACGACGGTGCCTCTGTGGCTAATGTGTTTTATTAGCCAACTAAGCCTCCGTCCTCTCCGTTTCTCTGTGTGCCAACAAGCTATTAGCAACCTCCCTTCACATACGAAAACCAACAAAACTCGCTATACATATATAATAAACCTTATCACTCTCCCTAACGAAAGAGCAGAAAAGATTTCATCAGGGACAGGATATGACAGCACCTCTATTTTATAAAGAATGTCAATTTTTTCCTCATTTCAAATATTATCCTTACCTTTGTCTTAAGATTATTGACATAAAACCTATGGTATTACTTGTCAATCCTAAATTATTATTTATATCGTAATATTGCTATGATAAAAAGATTTATGCTGCTCGTTGCAGCAATGGTAGTGAGCATCAGTGCATCTGCACAGTTTCAAGAGGGTAAGGGCTACTTAGGTGCTTCCCTGACAGGACTCGACTTGCACTATAATGGTCATGACGGCATGAATATTGGTGTGCAGGCTAAGGCGGGTTACTTCCCTTGGGATAACCTCATGGTACTTGCTACATTCGATGCGGCACACAATGGTTCTGAGGCTGTTGCCGACCATATCAGCGTAGGTGTTGGTGGACGTTATTATATCACACAGAACGGTCTCTACTTGGGTGCGGGTGTGAAACTCCTCCATGCCAACCATAGTTATAACGACCTGATGCCGGGTGTTGAGGTGGGTTATGCCTTCTTCATCAACCGTTCGGTGACGATTGAGCCTGCGCTTTACTATGACCAGTCATTCAAGACACATAACTATTCGACAGTGGGCTTGAAGGTTGGTCTCGGCATCTACCTCTTTGATGATTAATCAAGAGGAAGCAACAGATATTATTTTAAGGACTGGCTGTCTGTATAGGGATGCACTTTTGGGGTGTGTCCCTATATCTCTCAAAATCAAAGCCATTGTCCTAATCGACTATATAGAATAAAAAAGAGGATTACAAGTGTAACCCTCCTTTCGATATCTCCAGCCTACGAGAATTAATTTTCAATGCAACAATACCCTTCTCAACTCTTAGAACGTGCCGTAGAGGCTTTCTCACAGTTGCCAGGTGTGGGGCGCAAGACCGCTCTGCGCCTTGTTTTGCATCTGCTACGCCAGTCGACTGAAGACGTGGATAGCTTTGCGGATGCTGTCATTCGTGTGAAACACGATGTGAAGTATTGCAAGGTTTGCCATAACATTTCCGACAATGAGGTTTGTTCTATCTGTTCTGATCCTCGTCGAGACGGCTCGGTGGTCTGTGTGGTAGAGAACATTCAGGACGTCATGGCGATTGAGAATACGCAGCAGTTCCATGGACTTTACCACGTTTTGGGGGGTATCATCTCTCCGATGGATGGTATCGGACCGCACGACTTAGAGATTGAATCGCTCGTAGAGCGCGTGGAAGAGGGTACGGTAAAGGAAATCATCCTTGCCCTTGCCAGTACGATGGAGGGCGACACAACCAACTTTTATATCTCACGCAAGCTGAAAGATACAGGCGTGAAACTGTCGGTTATCGCACGAGGTATCTCTGTTGGCGACGAACTTGAATATACAGATGAGGTGACGTTGGGCAGAAGTATTCTGAACCGCACACCTTTTGAATCTTAAAACAACCATGGACAAAACAAGAAAAATACTTCTTACTGAGTTCTTTGGCTCATGCCTTATCACACTGCTCATCATTGCGGTGTATGAACTTAACCTAATCTTGCCCGGTGCGTGGGCTGATGTTGAAAGCAGCAATATGGTTACTGTGCAGTTTCTTATGCAACTGTTGACCCTCGCTGCTATCCCACTTGCACTCTTCCTTTTCAAGATTGGCTACGTACACTCTGACTTACATACCGACGAAAGCCACGTCAGTCGTAAGCTTCTCTTCTGGGGTAGCGTACGAATGATGATGCTTTGCGTTCCGATGATACTCAACATCTTCTTCTATTATGCCTTCGGCGATAGTGTAAGTTTCTTCTATCTTGCCGTCATTTTAGCGTTGAGCTTATTCTTCGTATTCCCAAGCAAGAAGCGTTGCGAGCATGAATGTTCTATGGATAATTCAGAACATGAGTAAATGAAACTGAGTGTTATCATCGTTAATTATAACGTAAAATACTATCTCCAACAGTGTCTTGAGAGTCTTCAGCGCGCTTTGAAGGGCGTTGAAGCAGAGGTATTTGTGGTTGACAACCATTCACATGACGGCTCCGTAGCCTATCTTCGTAGCCGTTTCCCTGATGTTCACTTCATTGCCAGTGCGCATAACTTAGGCTTTGCGGGTGGTAATAATATTGCGATTCGCCAAAGTAAGGGCGAATATGTCTTACTACTCAATCCCGACACGGTTGTCGGCGAGGAGGTTATCCATGCTTCTATCGACTTCATGGATAGTCACCTAACGGCTGGAGGACATGGCATACAGATGCTTACTCACTGTGGTGAACGAGCCTTAGAAAGTCGTCGTGGCTTGCCGTCACCCATTGTTTCGTTCTATAAGATGGTAGGACTTTGCAAGCATTTCCCACAAAGTGACCGCTTTGCACATTATTATATGGGTAGTCTGTCGTGGGACGTTCCGGGCAAGATTGAGGTAATCAGCGGTGCTTACTGCTTCCTTCGCAAGTCTGCCTTAGACAAGGTAGGACTCTTAGACGAGGATTTCTTTATGTATGGCGAGGATGTCGACCTCAGCTATCGACTGCTGAAAGGTGGCTTTGAGAACTGGTATCTGCCTGTGCGCATCCTGCATTACAAGGGCGAGAGTACGCAGAAGTCGAGCTTCCGATATGTTCACGTCTTCTATGATGCCATGCTTATCTTCTTCCGCAAGCATTATGGCGGTATGAACGCACTATGGCGACTACCGATTAAGACGGCTATCTACGTGAAAGCCTTTGGTTCACTGATTGGTACAACCATTCGAGCAACGAGAAAGAAATTGGGATTTCGCACTTCGAAAGCTAAATCATTCCCACATTATATATTTGTTGCAGGCAAAGATGTCATGGGAAAATGCCAACAATTGGCTACTGATAATGCCCTCGTTGCAGAGTATCGAGTAGCGGATAAGGATAGCCTGCAGCACACACACGCCGACCTACTCAAGGAGTTTGGAGGCAAGAACAGATCTTACTGCATCGTCTATGACACCGACTTATTCAGCTATCAAGACATCCTGAATGCCTTTGCCGAACAGCCACAGCAGAATATTCACATTGGTTTCTACCATAGAAAGGAGAACAGAGTCGTCACCATGATGGAAGTTATAGGAGATTAAAACATGGAAAAGAAACAGCACGTGGAAGTCAGACTGAGAGCAATGGAGCCAGAAGACCTCGATATGCTCTATCACATTGAGAACGATCGTAGCCTATGGAACATCAGTGCAACGAATGTTCCCTACAGCCGTTATGCCCTGCATAACTACATTGCTGACGCGAAAAACGATATCTATATCGACGGACAACTGCGCTTGATGATTGAGAATCGTGAGCAGGAAATTGTCGGTGTGATAGACCTTGTCAACTTCGACCCAAAGCATCAGCGGGCGGAAATGGGTATCATCATCATGAAACCATTTCGCCAAAAAGGCTATGCACAAGCCGCTATTTCTGCCCTAATCGACTATACCCGCGATGGTCTACACCTCAAACAAATCTACGCTGTAGTAGACGTTGACAACGAGGTGTCGCTCCGCTGTCTTTCGTCCATTGGTTTTACAAATGGCTGTATACTAAAAGAGTGGCTTTATTGCAACGGACAATACAAGGATGCAAGGGTAATGCAACTTTTTATATAAAAAGCATAAATTAATTTTGGTGGAATAGATTTTTATTATTACCTTTGCACTCGCAAAACAGAAAAAGGGTTTTAAACATCCATTTTGGTGCGTTAGTTCAGTTGGTTAGAATGCCTGCCTGTCACGCAGGAGGTCACGAGTTCGAGTCTCGTACGCACCGCTGAAACCCAAAATCTGTAATGCATGGTGCGTTAGTTCAGTTGGTTAGAATGCCTGCCTGTCACGCAGGAGGTCACGAGTTCGAGTCTCGTACGCACCGCTGAAACCTTGGCTTCCCGCCAAGGTTTTTTTTGTTTATGATAGGGTAATAGGGTGGACAAGAGAACCGCTGCTTGCAAGAAAAAGGCAAAGTAACATGAGAACATATCTTTAAAGAATAACAAGCAACTCGTCTACTTGCAGACTTGTTAACTCGTCTACTTGCACGAAAGCCAACGTAAAAGAACAAAGATTTACGTATAGAATAACAAGCAACTCGTCAACTTGTAGACTTGTTAACTTGTCAACTTGCAAAAACACAAAATAACACAGGAACTTTTTGGGTACAAGATAACGAGTGGATAAGTTAACGAGTAAATCTTCTGCATAGCTTCTTATTCTGTTATCAACTCAAAATAACGTTAGCCTCTCTCCCACTTTTACGTCCTTTCCATCCGTGAGCATTGAATAAAACGTTTGAGAAATAGCTCTGTGCGCTCCATAACCCTTAGCCTTCTGAGAATTCTTGTCCATCTAAAAAGAGTTTGTAGCACTGCGCTTTCTTGCATATATCCGTCTTCTGTAAGAGGATATTATTACCCAAGAGCAATGAAAAGTTATTACAATTTATCAAAGAATACCTCAAAGAAAATGGCTAAAAGCGAGTATTTTTAGCACCACTGCAATCATCTTGTTATCAACAACTTACAAAGTCACATTGCAAAAGGTGCTTAATAGGATTCCAAAAGAGCGTTAAAAAGACCCTAAAAGGGCACCTTTTGCAAGCCTAAAGGGCGTCTTTGAGAAGCTAAAAGAGCATGTTTTGATTTCGTAATATACGAAAAAAGTTGACAAGTAAACAAATACACGAGTTGACAGGTCCATAAGTGAACAAGCTATATGCGTACACCTAACAGCGCATACAACTTGTTCACTCGTCTACTCGTAAGCTCGTTCACATTTTATCTCACCTACTTCCTCACCTTCTTACCTTTAACTATCACAATCTGGTTGTGGAGATTCTGATTGTCCGCAACCTTTACACCAGAGAGTGTATAGGTCTCGGCTGGCTGTTCGTGGTCAGCAGAGAGGTTATTGATGCCTGTTGCATCCTTTAGCGGAGTAAAGTGGAAAGAGATTGTGTTGTCATTGTTGCGAACTATCTGCTTGACTCCAGCCTGACTGCTGACGTTATAGTTTGTATAGAAACTTAGACGAGGGTCAGTAGACTTCGTTAAGCTATTGTTCAAATCCGTTGGGAATGGGTCGCTATTCTGCGTGTCATGGTCGAGTCGACCATCTGCAGACACTATCGTGAAGCGTGGATGACGCTGTGCCGAAGCAGCATTGAGGTTGTTCATTCGCCATGAGTTGGCATCGAAATCTACGTGGAAAACCATCAGTCCGTGACCCGGCAACTCAGCATCCCAGCGGTGAGGCGTACGATTTTCAAAGATATAATATTCATTCTTTGTGTCAGGATTATAGAGGAAATAGGCATCGCCACCCTCAGCAAGTCCCTTCATATTCTTCACCTCAACAGGCTCATCGCCAAGTGTGATAGGCGTCAACCAACCCATATATGCCTTCTCATAAGCATCGTAACCAGCTGGTACTGTACCGATTCCCGTACCACCATACACGTTTATCAAACTCTCTGGTCCACCATTATAACTACCCGCACACATCAAGTCGTATCGTCCAGAGCCAATGTTGTTACCGCCACGTGTATCATAAAAGTCGGGTAATCCAAGGCAATGCGAGAACTCATGACAGATGGTACCGATACCAGAATAGAACACACGCTCTTTGCCATTAACCTTTGCACGAATGATTTCATTGCTACAAGCGTAGGTGTTTATCGTTTGTCCGTTGAAGGTCAGTGCGTCAAGTCCTGCATCGGTAAGAGAATACTTATGTGGCCAGATGGTGCTTGACTCACCACCGGTCGCCTCACCCTCACCGGCATAGATGACATAAACCTGCTCTACTTCGCCATCATCATCCCAGTCGTACTTACTGAAGTCTACCTGCCCTTTGACAGCATTGCAGGCATCAATAATCATCTGTGGCGCATTCGCATCATTCATATTAGCTGTTCGCTCACCATAAAACTTATAAGGATGCTTGAGCTTTACGGGTCCTACAATATCGAAAGTGAGGTCGAACTTACCATTACTCTGGTCGAGGAAATAGTCGTGAACACTACCGATAGCACCGTTATCATTGGTATATCCCACCTTGTTGAGCATGTTCTCATAGAGTGTCTTGACGTCTTTCTCACGTGGTTTGAGCGTCAACACATTCTTTGGGTCTTTGAAAGCCATATCCTCGAACTCAACCAAGATGACGAGTCCTTTCTTTTTACCCTCCCATGTCATTCCCAATCCTTCTCCGAAAGGCTTAGAATTAACATGCATTTCATGTTGTTTTTGCAGTTGTCTTACTTGCTGAATGGCTGCTGCAACGAGTTCTTCCTTTCCCTTTCGCAATGCCTTGTTATGGGCTAACACCGATGAAGGCACCAACTGATTATCCTCGATACGCGCGTAATAATAGCTGCCGTTATTGGGCAACACAGGGATATTGTCCTCTGTCAGTGCATAATTGAAATGCTCATCGCCCACGGTCATCACCTTCAGGATTGTTCCGTCAGCCTGCTTAAAGCTTCGCCACATTCTCATGGCAGGAATAGCAAATGATGATGTTGCCAACAATACGCTAACTAAGAGAGTTATAATTTTCTTCATAAGACTGCTTTTAAATATGATTCTCTGGTTTTTAATTAGTAAGATGTTATTTTTCAAAAGACAGTGCAAAGATAAATAAAAAATTAAAAGGTAAGAAAATAAAATGGCAAAAAAGTGAGAAAGTAGACGAGTGAACGAGTAGACAAGTAAACAAGTTGCTTGTGAGAGAAGACAAAGTAACAGATGAACAGGTGTTTAGTGAGCAAGTAGACGAGTTAACGAGTAGACGGGTAAACGAGTTGATTGCGAGAAAAGACAAAGTAACAGGTGAACAGGTGTTTAGTGAGCAAGTGGACGAGTAAACGAGTAGACAAGTAGACGAGTTGCTTGCGAGAGAAGACAAGGTAACAGATGAACAGACGTTTACTCGTCAACTTTAAAGTCCTTGTTCCTATGTTACTTTGTCTTTTATTTACCCTGTCTACAAGCAACTTGTTCACTCGTCTACTTGTTCACTCGTCTACTCGCCCATCTTGTCAACTTTTTTCAGGCACTTAGAGAGCGAGAGGTGGTCTTTTAGCTTCTTAAAGACGTCCTTTGGGCTGGCAAAAGGTGCCCTTTAAGACCCTTACTAACGCCCTTTTGAAGCCTTAATAAGCACCTTTTACTATCGTATTTCATAATCACTTGATTTTCTGTGAGTTACAAGTCGGCTCGCAATACGTGTTTTTCACCTTTATTTCAAGGATTTTATTGAAGGAAATGTCAAGGTTTTTGACACGGATAAAAAACCTCACCCCCCAACCCCCTCTCCGAAAGGAGAGGGGGAGTGCAGGGAACAGTTCGCTTAGGAATGACTAAAAGATTTCCCCAAACAATAGGGGTATCTCGCTAATCACTCCCCTCCCTATGGGGGAGGGGTTAGGGGGTGGGGCCAGTTGCTTTCGTTACATTCTACGCCCCTCCCTATGGGGGAGGGGTTGGGGGTGGGGCCAGTTGGGACGAGTTCGAGTCAGTTTCCCTTACTTCGCATACCCCGGATTCTGCTCCAACTTAGGATTATCAGAGATATTCCACTGTGGGATAGGCAGGTATCTGTTGAAGGTTTGGAACGTGCGGTCCTCTACCTTACTTGTACCACTGACTACGGCACGCATAGTTGGGTCGGTAGCAGATGTGTTAATAGTACCTGTGATACGGTTCAATGGACCGTTCAATACTGTCTCTGCGACCATCTTACCATTGCTTGTCCAACGTAAGATATCAGCACGACGGAGACCCTCACCAGCGAACTCTGAGCCACGCTCACGACGAATCAGCTCACGAAGTTTGTCCTTTGTGTTATACTTTGACTGGTCAACAGCAGGCATACCCACGCGAGTACGCACCTTGTCAATCATTGCATAGACGTTGGCAGAAGGACCGTTCAACTCGTTCTCTGCCTCAGCCCATGTCAAGAGCACCTCAGCATAACGGAAGACAATTGGGCAAGCCTCTGTGTCCCATACGTCAGCATACTGACTCTTTGGGTCTAAGTACTTACGCCATGTGAGGGCAGTCTTAGATGAGTTGGCTGCATTGGTTGGATAGTTAGGATTCTTCTTACCATTAACATTCTCGTCGAGGGTATTGAAGATAGAACCTTCCCAATCGCAACCAGGATAGAGAATCGTCATTGCCATACGTGGGTCACGACCATGGAAAGGATGGGTTGCATCATATCCAGAACCCGCCTCAGTGATAGTCATACCATTACTCATCTCATAGTTGTCGACACAGTTCTGTGTTGGAACCACTGATGACCAACCACCATCGCCATTGTTATAGAGCTGTCCAATAGTGCCCAATGGGCGAGTACCGCTCTTATACTGTACGGCAAGGATGATTTCTTTTGAGTCAACACCAGCCAACTTAAAGAGGTTGGTATAGTCAGGATCAAGTTCATACTTACCCAAGTCGATGATAGCCTGAGCAGCATCCTTCGCCTTCTGATAGTCGCCCCAGTAGAGAGCAGCACGCATCTTCATTGCTAAGGCAGCACCCTTTGCGATACGTCCACGTGCAGCAGGAGACGTATTGATATCAGCAATCGCCTCATCAAGGTCTTTGAATACCAAATCCTTCACTTCTTGCTCCGTATTACGTGGCACGCGTGCCTCCTGAGCACTGGTGAAAGGTTTAACGATTGGCACACCACCATAGAGGAAACCCATGCGGAAATAGTTGTAAGCACGGATAGCCTTCACCTGTGCGATAAGGTCTTTCTTCACAGCATCGCTGCTGAAGACACACTTATCAACATTCTCAAGGAAGGTGTTACATCTACCAATGATAGTATAATCGTAGAACGACCAACCCGGAGACGATGGTGAGAGCGAACCATTACCGATATTGGTAAAGCCTTCCCAAGGGAAGTTGTTGTACGCAAAGTCAGAGCCAGCATCCCAATAAAGCAAGGCTGCACCTTCTTCCCAACCATCATAACAGCCCACAAGGAACTTCTCAGCATCGTCGCCCGTCTTCCATGTTGTAGCTGGCGACATTGCATCCTTCGGCACAGTGGTAAGGTAGTCATTACAAGATGTGAGCGCAAAGGCTGCCACACCTGCTAATATATATGTTCTTACAGTTTTCATAATGTATATCGGGTATTTACGGTTAGAATGTGATATTGATACCGATAGAATGTGAACGCAGCAATGGATAAGATGATCCACGCTCGCTGGTCACTTCTGGGTCAATATTGAATGGCAATGCATCGAAGGTAAGGAGGTTTTCACCTGCATAGTAGATACGTACCTTCTCAAGATGAATTGCTTTGAGTGCACTCTTTGGAAGGGTGTAACCCAACTGCAAAGTCTTCAAACGCAAGTAAGCTGTGTTCCACAACCAGAAGGTTGACATAGCCCGAGTCATGTCGCTTGGGCTGTTTCCTGTCTCGAATACACGTGGCAACTTAGCATTGTGGTTGTCGTCTGTCCATGAGTCTTTCCACAGTGTTGAAGGGTGGCTGGCATCACCAGAGAACTCACCAAGTACCTCACGGTTGTAGATATGAGATACTGCACCAACACCCTGCCAAATCATAGAGAAGTCTACGTTCTTCCATGTTGCACCAAGGTTGAAGCCGTAAGTAATTGCTGGGATATCAGTATGCTTGGTGTAGATACGGTCGTTTGAATCGAGCTTATCATCACCGTTTGTGTCCTCATAGATAAGGTCACCCGCCATGAACTTACGTCCGAATGGGTTGCCATACTTCGCTGTGTAGTCGTCAGCCTCCTGCTGTGAGTTGAAGAACTTGCCAGTAGCTTTGTACATGAAGAAGCTATTGTACTGCTGACCTACTGCTGTACGACGGTTGCCACTACCAATGTATTCTGTGCCTTCGCCCAAGTTAAGAATCTTATTCTTGTTGTAAGCGAAGTTCGCACCGACATTGATTGTCCAATCCTTGTTCAACTGCTTTGCATAAGCCAATGAGAGTTCCACACCCTGATTGCGCAATGCACCGATATTATCCTTGTAAGCACCGAGTGCAAACTCTGCTGGAGCAGATACGTTCATGATGATACCAGTCGTCTTGCGGTTGTAGTAATCCAACGAACCAGTCAGACCACCGAAGAGGGTAAAGTCAAGACCAACGCCCCATGTAGTTGAACGCTCCCAAGAGATTGTCTCAAGGTGATAGCTACCCTGATAGTAACCTGGAGTGAGCTGACCACCAAATGGATACTTCGCATTGAGGTTGTAAGTGTTCATCCAAGGATAGTAATCGTTCAAAGCATCCTGATTACCAAGCTGACCCCATGATGCACGCAGCTTCAAGTTGTTCAACCATGACTTTGAACTCTCCATGAATGGCTCCTCAGAGATACGCCATGCAGCAGAGAATGATGGGAAGAAACCCCAGCGATGAGCCTTCGCAAAGCGTGAAGAAGCATCAGAACGGAAGTTTGCCTCAAAGAGGTAACGACCAGCATAGTCGTAGTTCAGACGACCGAAGTAAGACACCATCGTCAGCTCGCGAGTATTACCAGCATTCTGCTGTGTCGAAGCATCACCAGCGTTCATATCGGTAAGTTCGTTGTTAGGGAAGTTCTTACGATACATCCAGTCTGGCAAATACTTATAGCGTTCAGTATGCCAACCAAGCATAGCCTTGAAGTTATGCTTCGCAAATGACTTGTCATAGTTCAGGAACGCATCGAAGGTTGTACGATGCCAATCATAGTGAGCAATCTCTAACTTGTTAGGGTCAGAGGCCTTATTAGGGTTATACTGAATGAACTTTTGGAAGTAAGAGTAACGCTGTGAAGCATCAACATATGCGCCCTGCAGCGTCAACTTCAAGTCTTTCAGAATCTGATAGTCAAGACCAATCATACCCGTAAAGTTACGGTTGTTGCGGTTTACGGTCATGCCTGACTCCAACCAAGCCATTGGGTTACCATCAGAAACAGTACCATAAGTACCATCTTCATACTTATAAACAATCCAAGGGGCGATGATATTCAGCTGACGAATAATCTGATCGCTACTACCACCAGCGTATGCACTACTTGCATCACGATAGTTGTTTTGAATATAAGCGAGGTTAAGATGGGCAGTGATGCGCTTTGACAACACCATGTCGAGATTTGCACGACCATTAAACTGCTCACGACCTGCATTAGGAAGAATACTGCTCTGCTTGAGATAACCTGCAGAAGCCAGATACTTCACATACTCATTACCACCCGTAATGTTCACGCTATGGCGGTTCTGCCAAGCGGTTTTGAATGCAAGACCATACCAGTCTGTATTAGGATAGTTGTAAGGGTCTGAACCATCACGGAACTTCTTAATTGCTTCATCAGAGAAACGTGCAGCCTTACCACTACGCTCCAATGCCTTATTATAATAGTAAGCGGCATCGGCAGAATTCATCCTTTCCATCAAGGCTGTTGCATTCTGAATACCAAAATAACCTGAATAACTAACCTTTGGCGCACCGTTCTGCCCTCGTTTTGTAGTTACCAGAATCACACCGTTAGATGCTTTTGAACCATAGATGGCTGCTGAAGAAGCATCCTTCAGGACTGAGATACTCGCGATATCCTCTGGATCAAGCGAGTTGAGCGTTCCTGCCTCAACACCATCAATCAATATATAAGGTGAAGCGGAGTTCAATGTTCCCACACCACGCACAAGAATCGAACCATTGTCAAGACCCGGTGCACCGTCAGCTCCTGTCACCGTGATACCCGGAAGTAAGCCCTGCAAGCCTGAAGACACGTTAGAGATAGGGCGATTTTCGAGCGCCTTACTATCGAGTTGTGCAACAGAACCAGAGAGGTTTGCCTTCTTCTGAGTACCATAACCGACAACAACAACCTCACTCAAGGCGCTGTTCTCATCCTTCAGAGTAATGTTATAGTTCGTTACACCACTTCTCACCATGACGCTCTGGGTAGCGAAACCAACATAACTAATCTTCAACTCCGTACCCGGAGCAACAGAGACTGAGAAGCGACCATCCATGTCGGTCACCCCTACTGGAGTACCATTTGCCAGTATAGAAGCACCAATGACTGGGTCGCCATTAGCATCTTTCACTACACCATTGATACTCTGCTTTTGCTGCTGAACACTCATACTCGTGTTCGCATCCACATTGGCTAATACTGGGGACGGTGCAAATGCCATCAACCCAAGTGCAAAGGAGAAAGCTAAGCGACCACTAACAAATGGTGGGTGCTTTCTGCGACTCTGACTTACTTTCATAAAATTAGACATATATTCTATTGATTTAGGTTTTGTGCTACAAATATAGTCGTTTATACAACAAATACCAAAAGAAATGTTCTTTTTTTTTAATCAGAAGTATTGTTCACGCACACAAGTAGCCTCAAGCAGCCCCTCCCCCTTGCCCCTCCCCCAAAGGGAGGGGAGTGATATGCGTGATACCCCTTGTTATTCGCAAATGCTTACGCTCATTATTACTTAATTACTTAAGCAAACTGTATTACTCAAGCGAACTGTTCCCTGCACTCCCCCTCTCCCTTCGGAGAGGGGGTTGGGGGGGTGAGGCTTTTTTTAGTCCAAAGAAAAAGGGAAGACGTAAAATCATCTTTTACATCTTCCCTTTTTACTTATATTCTTTTCTTAGTCCCCCTTCTAACAACTCCCCTCCCTACGAGAAAAGGGGTGGAAAAGGGGCTTAATAGTTTTACTGACCAATATAGATTGGACGGATGCTATACATATTATTCTTAGGAGGGAGGTCTTTACCAGCATTAGAATTACCTACTGTAGCAAACATCACTCGTCCATTAGCTGTAAATTGGAATGTGAATGATTTAGCCTGCTTATCATTAAAGCAATCTGCTGTCCAATAATATCCTATTCTTCCTGGATTATTCAAATTGGTAGGACCTGAACTATAAGTAGTGAATGTACCTGCAGCTGGGAAGAAGATACCCTTACTTATTTCCTCTGCTGTGAACTTTCTAACTATAGTAGAGGTCTGATATTTTTTACCAGAAAATCCTGGAATATTTCCAGTCACATTAGAATTGGCCACAACCTGTCCATTCTTACCAATGATTTTACCATGTGCAACACCATCAGGAACAAAGAGTACTCCAAGAACATCACCTGCTTCACTTGGATAGTATCCAATATATTCCGTTGTATTTTCCATCAGCTTCTTAAATTCTTCTGCATTTGGTAATCTCCAATCACCCTTTGAAGCATAGTAAGCGATATCTCCATACTCATTATTTGAATTTTTCTTTTCGATATTCGCTACTGATGAATCATAATGGTCCTTATCGCCATACGCAAAGCTATGAGCCTTAGAGATATCTCCCCAACGGAAATGGTCGAACTTTGTATTCTCTGCATTAGTTGATGGGATTTTTATGACGTTAGGCTCTACATTCATTGGGCTACTTTCAGTATAGAAGTAATCCCATGGATTAGCAGCAAGATGATAACCATCTACCCAGCCATCAGTCTTCTTGTCAGGAGTGTATTGTAGGTTGTATTTACCCCACTTCACACCTGCAATTTCGATGTATGGAGGATTTGGGATATACTCCTTAACCTGCAAAGTAATTGGATAATATGCAGCAGCCTCAACCTTCTTACCGCTTACAGAAACGGTGTAAGTCTTATTGTCGTTTGTCTCAATGGTGAACTTAGGACTGAAGTTATTGTCTGGGAAAACGGCTACGTAAATACGATTGAGATTAGAGGTCTCAATATTAATAGTGCCAAGTTCAGATTTATTCTCCAATGTCCCTGTAACCATCTTAAACACTGCTTCATCTGCAACATTAGAAATAGTAACCTTCTTTACTTTCTCTGTAATGTCAGTGGTAGTACTATTCTTAGTGACAGTAAACTTCAAGCCAAGGATAGTATACTGCTTCTTCATGTTTACGCTACCTGTTGCCTTAGCCGAACCGTCAGCACCTACTTGTACATTCGTTGAGCCGAAGCTATAATCGAAGTACTTTAAGTTCTCAATTGTACCGTTCTGCTTGTACTCAGCAGGTCTACCATTCGTTGAGATAATACCATTGTTCATACTAATTTCAACAAGCTTCTGGTCCTGACTAGTACTTAGTTTGTAAGGGAAGAAAACGCCAATCTTATCACCATTAGCACACTCAATATTGCCTTCCAACTTAGTAGAATTACCCTCGCCCTTAGCTTTCAAGTGCTCAAAGCTACCAGGAGTAGTCATATTAACGGCACCAAAGAGATCACCACTCTCCCACTTGTTATCACTTGTTTCAAGACTAACAACCGAGCGAGTACCTCCATTACCGACAGCGATAGTCAATGCACGTCTCGCTGTTTCGTTAGGATTAACAGAATTATTTCCGTCTGAATTTACATCGTTTGAACATGAAGTCAATCCTGCTACTACAGCACCAAGAATGATGCCGTAAATCTTCTTAAATGTCATGTTTCTTTTTCTTAATGGTTATTGTTTATTCGTCTTCTTCGTTTGGAAGTGAATTTTGTTTTGCACCAGACCATGTCTGCCCTGGCTGAGGAGTAAATCCACCAGCGGTAACTGTCACACCGCTTCCTGCTAACATAGCTTGCTCAACAGCTACGACCATACTTGAACAGCATGGCTTTTCATAATTCTTTTTCATTTTACTTGAGTAATTTATTTCGTTTTTTTTATATAATTTTCTGTGGTGTATCGCTTAAGTGGCATTACACCTGAATACATTATCGTAAACCGTTTTCCTGAATCTATCTTTTAGCTATAATAAGCTTTATTATAAGATTTGGTGCAAAATTACGATAATTTTACCAAACAAAGGATTCTAATATTGTTAAAAGTACAAAAAGGTGTAATGTTTTAACAAATGTTTGAGGATATATGAGACCTCCCCCAGCCCCTCCAAAGGAGGGGAGTGTCAAACAGATGACAGAGGATAATGATAAAAGGGGACCTCCCCCAGCCCCTCCAAAGGAGGGGAGTGCCAAATGGGGTAATGATAAAAAACGAAATCAGCCAAAAGACAATCAGTTTACTCTGCTAATCTTTATCTATTAGGCACTCCCCTCCTTTGGAGGGGTTGGGGGAGGTCCCTGCTTTTGATTTAACTCTCACTCCGTTAGGCACTCCCCTCCTTTGGAGGGGTCGGGGGGAGGTGGGAACGTTTGTTTGTAAATAATTTTCTATACACTGTGTTTCAACATATGGTCTTTTAGCTTCTTAAAGGCACCCTTTTGGCTTGCAAAAGATGCCCTTTTGAGGTCTTATTAACGCCCTTTTGGAGTCTAATTAAGCACCTTTTACTATGCGATTTTGCAATAGACTGATATGCTGTTAGTTACAAAGACGTTCAAAAAGGCTGTTTTTGGGTGTTCTTAGGGGTGTTTTCGCCGTTATTATGTAAGGAAAATTCAAAGTTCAAGTGCGATACTCCCCTACTCTTCAGTCTTTTGCCATCGCCTCTCTTGTTTCTTTTGTCATTCTACTCTCTGTCCTTTTGTCATTATGTCTTTTCAATAAACACATTATAGCTCCTGTTTCTTTTGTCATTATACCTTCTGTCATTATGTCATTCTGTCTTCTCATTAAGCACATGACGGCTCTTGTCTTTCTGTCTTGATTTGCCAATATGAATTATTTTCGTTATCTTTGCCTACAAAACAAACGAAAGAATAAATGGCAACAGTAGACGACAAGAAGATTATCTTCTCAATGGTGGGTGTATCGAAGATTATCCCACAGAACCAGAAACAGATTCTGAAGAACATTTACCTCTCGTTCTTCTATGGTGCAAAGATAGGTATTATTGGTCTCAACGGCGCAGGTAAGTCTACGCTGATGAAGATTATCGCTGGTCTTGTGGAACCAACACAGGGCGAAGTGGTATGGAGTCCGGGCTATTCGGTGGGTTATCTGCCACAGGATCCACCACTCGATGAGGCGAAGACCGTGAAGGAGAATGTTATGGAAGGTGTGCAGCATATCTATGATGCACTGAAGGAATACGACGATATCAACGTAAAGTTTGGCTTAGAGGAGTATTACTCTGATGCTGACAAGATGGATAAGCTGATGCAGCGTCAGGCTGAGTTGCAGGATATTATCGATGCAACGGACGCCTGGAACATTGATTCACGACTCGAAAGGGCGATGGATGCACTGCGTTGTCCTAAGGGTGATTTGCCAGTGACCAATCTCTCTGGAGGTGAGCGTCGCCGTGTTGCACTCTGCCGTCTGCTCCTTCAGAAGCCAGATGTATTGTTGCTCGATGAGCCTACCAACCACCTTGATGCTGAGAGTATCGACTGGTTGGAGCAGCATTTGCAGCAGTATGAGGGTACTGTTATCGCTGTTACCCACGACCGTTACTTCTTGGACGATGTGAGCGAGTGGATTCTTGAACTCGACCGTGGTGAGGGTATTCCATGGAAGGGCAACTACTCTTCATGGCTCGATCAGAAGACAAAGCGCATGGAGCAGGAAGAGAAGTCGGCTTCTAAGCGTCGCAAGAC
>FLSC01172551.1_pt1 | contig 20625 bp, 15 predicted proteins | sample 1550561 | NCBI WGS metagenome assembly FLSC01 (sample SAMEA4031775, study PRJEB14383) | metagenome | biome: human; feature: oral; material: saliva | place: Philippines | collected 2014 | reverse complement strand
TGTTATAATTTTAAGTGTGATAAAATTGCTTGTTCTTAAAAGGAAGGGGAAAGAGAGGCACATTTTCATGTGGAAACCTTGTAGCTGTTAATGAGCCGTTTTCTTTTCCCGCTTCCATCGTTGATTGTTTACAGATAATATGAAAGAGGCTTGTCATCGTCATTATCGGATGAAATGTCAGAAGCGCTTGAATCTGCCGGTATTGAGTTTTGAGAAAACAACATTGCTTGTTGCTCGCTTTGTTCTTCCGCTTTACGGATTTTCTCCAATAGCGAAGTTTGCTCACCCTGCATCTTGGCGATGTTCTCCTTGTACTTATCCAATAGATCTGAGTCTTGAAGCTGCCGAATGGTCTCTTTGACTTCTTTCTCATCAGCCTCCTCACAGTTCTTTGCCCATTTTTGCAGGCGGACTAAGTCACGTGCGAGGACGGACTGCCCTGACATCTCGGTTTCGTCCGATGTGGGATCAATGGGCAGAATTAATTCCTCACGGGCGACCTCATCCTCATCAACTCGCTCCATCTCGAAATCAACGTCCATCTCGTTGTCCTCTTCCTTCATGTCCTCTTTCTTTTCGGAGTTCTGAGGTGCAAAATTATTACTATTCTGCTCTGAATTTTCAGATGAAGAAGCAGAGGGAACTTGTGGGATAATAGGGGAAATGGAACGGCTTTTGCCAATCAGTACAAACTCGGCTTGATCTTCTGTTCCTTCTCCTTTTTGTCCGTCTTTTTCCTTCGTCGCTTCATTCTCCTTAGTCTGCTCATTGCCCTTTTTATTTTTCTTGATAAGGATGCCATACGGAGATACATACCGCATATAGAAGTACAGGATACCCAGCATTATCCAAATGATGATGAGTATCAGTATAAAACTGAAAAGTATTGTTTCCATCATAGTGTTATTGTTGTCTTGCGTCTTTGTTTTGCTGCCGCACTGTTGAGCAATTCCAAATGTTCACGCAGGTGTTCCCTAAGAATGTTGTCTATATATGCGGCTATGGAAACACGCTCCCCCAAGTCCTGCAACACGTTGCGCAGGTTCTGCAGCGTTTCCAGATTAATGGAGAAGGCTGTCCGCATTTGGGAGCGGACGGGATGAAAGTACAGGGAACGGTAGTCCTCTATGGAAAGGGAGGACACGCCGGGCTTTTCCATTCTCGGCTTCCTTTCCCGTTTCTGTTCCGTGTTCTCCGTTTCCTCTCTTTCTATTTCATCTACCGGTTTTTCTTTTGCTGTTTTCGTTTCTTTCGTCTCTTCTAAATTATTGTCTTCCTCCCCTGATGTTGCAGGGGAGGACTCAGTATTCTCGGAAGGGTCGAAGGAGTTTGGTATCGTGACAGGTTTTACCACGACATTGTCCTCTGCCATTTTCTTCAGCTTGTTTTCCAGCTGTTGCTTTCTTTCCTCAATCGTTGCCATTTTCTGTTTTCGTTTTTAGTTTGAGACGTTGAATTATCTCATTGACGAGTTCGTCCAGCCCTGTACCCATTCGTAATCCCCTTGCAGGAGGCTGATAGGTAGAGCGGAACACTCCGCGCAGTCCGTATGTGGAAAGTTCGTGAGAGAAGCGGTGCGTGGCATATACATAGCCGGGTAGGAGCGTGAGTTCGTATTCATGGATGAGCTTTGTATATTCATCGATGATGATGTTCCTTACTCTTCTGTCCACCTTGTTCCAGAACAGGATAATGTCCTTTATCCGAGAGTCGGACATCGAAACTCCAATCTCCGTGATAGTCTTGACGTATGCCAGACATGAAACCAGCGACTGAATGTCGGCTTCAATCGGAGAAAGGATATAGTCCATCTGAAGGGACAGTTCCATCAGTTCGGTTGTTCCGGCATGTCCCGGGAAATCAAATATAACCAACTGGTACTTCTCGTTGCTGATACCGTCGATTTTACTTCGTGCAGTCCTGACGGCTTCCTTGGGTGCAGACTTGTAAATTCTGTATGCTTTTTTGCCGAGGTGATGAAAGTACTCCTGCATGGATTTGGAAAGCTCTTCGCTCTCCTGAACGATACTTTTCTCACGTTCCCTCAGTTTGTAGAAAGAGTCTTGCAACAGGTCGCAGTCCATCACGAAGAGGTTGATGCCTTGCTCGTAGTACAATATGCTGCTTACGATTTCGGCAAGAGTACTTTTTCCCACTCCTCCCTTTTGGGAAGAGAAGCCCAGAAAAAGGGGGCGTTGTTGCTTGTTCTCCATAATGATAATTTCTTAGTTCATATTATTTGTCTATTTGATGTTTGGATATTCTCTCATTATTAAGAGTCATCAGCAGACAGTTTGCTCTGACTGCGTATGGTTCGGGCGATAGTCCAAAAGGACGATTTCAAGTTCTTACAATTTGTTGTATTGACAATAGTTTGTCATGACAATAAATTGTTATGAATATGTATTGTTCCTTCTTGTCATCTTTGGTGCAAGCAGGCGATAATATGATATATCTTTTGCTTGTGTTATCATACCATTGTTCGCTCGTTCTGATTGCAAAATAAATGATATTTCTGCTGATTTTATTACAGCGATGAAGTGCAGGGAAATGCAAGGAAAAAGAGTGAATATCTCTGATAATGAGATATTTGAAAATCTGCCGTAATTTTGCAGGCGAGAATAAAACATGGAGGTAACGTCCCGAAGCAGACACCCCAAAAGGGTGGATACTTCAATCGTATCAACTCTTGATATTGGCAAGGTGTGTCTTTGTAACACAAACTTACAGTTGTATCACAAAAACCCTTGCCTCGGTGCGAGGGAATAATCACTCCAAAGTCGTAATTAGAAACTAAATGGATATGGATAAAGAAAGAGAACGTCGTTCAGAACGAAAACGGGCAGAAAAGTCCCGTTGGGACAACTGGCATGTACGGTTGCCTAACCCCAAAGACCAGCAGCGAGCGATTGATTTGTTTCAGCGTTCAGGGGCGCAGACTAAGTCGGATTTTGTGCGTGGTCGTATCCTTGGAGAGAGTTTCAAAGTGATTACGGTGGACAAATCTGCCGTGGAATATTACCGAAAACTCTCAGAACTGACGACACAAATCCATAAGATTGGCGTGCTGTATAACCAAGCCGTGCGTGCCATCAACAGCTATCATAGCGTGAAGACTGCACAGATCCTGCTTGAAAAGTTAGAGCATTTATCGGCTCAAATCATTGCCTTGCAGGAACAGGCAATCAGTCTTACCATAGATTACCGCAAGAAATGATTGCCAAGATTTCTGCAACGGAGAACCTTGGAGGGGCATTGGGTTACAACTTCAAAAAGGTAGAGAAAGGGGAAGCAAGCATTCTCCTTGCCCAAGGCTTGTATCAAAACAAAGAGGGAACTTATACGATGGCTGAAGTATTTACCGATATGCAAGCAGTTATTCCAGAGAAATGCCGAACAAAAAAGATGGTGTTTCATTGCTCGCTCAATCCGCACCCAGACGAGAAACTCTCCGATGAAACGCTTATGCAGATTGCCAAGGAGTATATGGAGGCACTCGGCTATGGCAAGCAACCCTATATCGTGTTCAAGCACAATGACATCGCTCGTGAGCATATCCATATCGTTTCACTTCGGGTGGACGGAGAGGGAAAGAAAATCAATGACAGATTTGAAAAGCGAAGGAGCAAGCAGATTACCGACACCTTGGAAAGGAAGTATAACCTTATTCCGAGTTCAAAGGTCAATGATAAGGAGGAAGCAGAAACGCCCAAGGTGGATATGGGTAAGGGAAACATCAAGGAGCAGGTCGCAAGTATTGTCCGCACGGTTCTGAAGCATTACCGCTTCTGTTCGTTGGGTGAACTGAATGTCGTACTGAGTAAATATAATCTTGCTGTAGAAGAAGTGAAGATGGAGTTTCGTGGGAAAAAATACGATGGACTGGTCTATGTTCCGACTGATGACAAGGGAGGCAAAGTAAGCACACCCATCCATGCCTCGGACATCGGTCGTGGTGTGGGTTATACTGCTGTACAGAACAGGATGCAGAAGTCCAAACACGCTATCAAACCATTGATATCAACCGTCAGGAACAAAGTATTACAAACTATGCGTACCTCTCCCAATACGGAGAAAGAACTTCGGCAAAGATTGGAGGAACAAGGCTTGCGTGTGGTAATCCGAAAGAATGATAATGGAAGAATTTACGGAATTACCTTTATTGACGATAAAGCGGGCATTGCGCTCAATGGTTCTCGATTAGGCAAGGGATATGCCGCCAATGTATTTAATACCTATTTCTCCAATCCTATGCACAACCCATTCTTGGATGAAGCGTTGTATGGTAGTCCATCTGTCCGTTTGGAACAGATAGATAAGGCTCAGGCATTATTTCAAAGTATGGAAGATGGGGACAACCTTATTGATGAACTTATTGAGGACATGGTGGGTGAATCTTTCACATCTACGGGCAACGATGATTGGAAGGAAGCGGCTTGGCAGCGTAAACTTCGCAGGCAAAGCAAAGTCAACCTCAGACGGAGGAAAAGATAGGTAAGGTATTTCAAACTTTGTTTGAACAACATTCAAACGCATTCAAATAATTATAATACAACAAATATAAAGGCAATATAACTATGGCACAAGAAGATGATTTAAGGGCATTAGGTAAAGTCATGGACTTTATGAGGGGCATATCAGTGATATTCCTTCTCATTAACTGCTATTGGTTCTGCTACGAGGCGTTCCATACATGGGGCTTTACGCTCGGCATTGTGGATAAGATACTGATGAATTTCCAGCGAACAACAGGATTGTTCTCGTCCATTCTCTGGACAAAACTCTTTTGTGTGGTATTTCTTGCCCTCTCCTGCTTGGGGACAAAGGGTGTGAAAGAGGAGAAAATCACTTGGCCAAAGATTTGGACGGTGCTTTTCTCAGGCTTCGTTTTTTTCTTTCTCAATTGGTGGCTGCTGGCACTGCCCATCGGCAAGATTGGGGTAGCTTCCCTCTATATATTTACGCTGTCCATTGGCTATATCTGTCTGCTGATGGGTGGTGTATGGATGAGCCGCTTGCTTAAAAACAATCTGATGGACGATGTGTTTAATACGGAGAACGAGAGTTTCATGCAGGAAACGCGCTTGATGGAGAATGAATACTCGGTAAACCTTCCTACACGCTTCTACTATAAGAAGAAGTGGAACAAAGGCTGGATTAACGTGGTCAATCCGTTCCGTGCCTCAATGGTGCTCGGCACACCGGGTTCTGGTAAGTCCTACGCTATCGTGAACAATTACATCAAGCAGCAGATTGAAAAGGGCTTTGCGATGTATATCTATGATTATAAGTTCCCAGACCTTTCCGAGATTGCTTATAATCACCTGCTTCATCATTTGGATGCCTACAAGGTAAAACCGCAGTTCTATGTAATTAACTTTGACGACCCTCGAAGAAGCCATCGTTGCAATCCCATCAATCCTGCCTTTATGACGGATATATCGGACGCTTACGAGAGTGCCTACACCATCATGCTCAACTTGAACCGCTCGTGGATACAAAAACAGGGAGATTTCTTCGTTGAATCACCGATTATCCTATTGGCAGCTATTATATGGTTTCTAAAAATCTACGAGAACGGAAAGTACTGCACTTTCCCGCACGCCATTGAGTTCCTGAACCGACCTTACGCACAGATATTCCCGATACTCACTTCCTACGATGAGCTTGCCAACTATCTTTCTCCCTTTATGGATGCTTGGGAAGGCGGAGCACAGGACCAGCTGCAGGGACAGATAGCCAGTGCCAAGATACCGCTATCTCGTATGATAAGCCCTGCCCTTTATTGGGTGATGACGGGTGATGATTTTTCACTTGATATTAACAATCCCAATGAGCCGAAAGTCCTTGTTGTGGGTAACAACCCCGACCGCCAGAATATCTATTCTGCAGCACTTGGTCTGTATAACAGTCGTATCGTGAAGCTCATCAACAAGAAGAAGCAACTCAAATCCTCAGTAATTATTGACGAGTTGCCGACAATCTACTTTCGTGGGCTGGATAATCTCATTGCTACAGCCCGAAGCAACAAGGTGGCTGTGTGCTTGGGCTTCCAAGATTTTAGCCAATTAACAAGGGACTATGGCGACAAGGAGAGCAAGGTAATCCAGAATACGGTGGGTAATGTGTTCAGTGGTCAAGTCGTGGGAGAAACTGCCAAAACCCTCTCGGAACGTTTCGGTAAAGTCCTTCAGCAGCGCCAGTCCATGACCATCAACCGGAATGATAAATCCACTTCCATTTCCACACAGATGGATAGTCTTATCCCTGCATCAAAAATAAGCAATCTCACCCAAGGTATGTTTGTGGGTGCCGTGTCCGACAACTTTGATGAACGTATCGACCAAAAGATTTTCCATGCTGAAATAGTGGTGGATAGTGCCAAAGTCTCTGCCGAAATGAAGCAATACCAGTCCATTCCTGAAATTAATGCGTTTCAAAACAAAGATGGATCCGATAATCTCAAAAAGACCATCGAAGCCAACTATAAACGTATCAAACAAGAGGTGCTAATCCTTGTGGATAGTGAGATTGAGCGGATAAAAAATGATAAAAATCTTTGTCATCTCATAAGAACAGACTAATTGCCTTCTTGTAAGTTGTTATCATTAACTTTCCAATTCTAATTGATTTCTCACCAAATTGTAATATTCTCCTTTTTTTGCAACAAGAGCAGAATGATTGCCTTGCTCAATTATTACCCCATTTTTTAAAACAATGATGTTGTCTGCAGTTTTTACAGTAGAAAGTCGATGGGCTACTATTATTATTGTTCTTCCGCTAAATTCGTTTAATAAATTATCTGTTATTATCTTTTCGTTATAAGTGTCTAAGGAATTCGTTGCTTCATCCAAAAAGATATAAGCGGGATTCTTATAAAACATTCTTGCTATCAATAATCGTTGAATTTGTCCTTGGCTTAATCCTTGCCCATCATAACCGACAACTGTATTGAATGTCATATTGGCATTTTCCATTACGATGTCAAAAGCGGCTAATTTTACTGCTTTTTTTATTCTTTCCCTATCACAAACGGCAGAGCCTATGGCTATATTCTTTTCTATTGTTGTTGAAAAAACAAAGCCGTTTTGTAAAACAGTTCCACAGCGTTTCCTCCATTCATCCGCATCCGTCTCTTTCAATTCATTATTCCCTATTCTTATAGAACCAGAATATGAACCATACATTCCTAATAATATTTTCAGCAATGTGGTTTTTCCGCTACCGCTAGCCCCCACAATCGCAGTTGTTTTACCATGGGGTATTTCAAAAGATATGTCTTTAAGAACCAAAGGAGAACTTATCCCAGAATATTTAAACGAAAGTTTCTCTACTTTTATAGTATGAATTTCAGATTCTTGAGGTAAGGCTTTGCATCCTGTTACATTTGCTATCTTTTCATCTTCTAATTCATAAATCTCGGACATTCTATTCATGCTGAAAATTACTTCCTGAATTTGGGAGATAAAGTCAGAGATCTGGCTTAATGGCGCATTCAACTGTCCGAGTATATATTGAACTGAAAGCATCATTCCAAGAGACATTTCACCTTTTATTACAGCAAGTGCAGATACGAATGTAATTAAAGTGTTTTTTACCTCATTTATCAATGTTATCCCTGTTTTTTGCTTTTGCTCCAATTTCAACTTTTCACAATTAATATCGTAAATCCTGTTTTGGGTATCTTCCCAAATTCCTTTGATTTCCTCTTTCCCATTGTATTGACGAATTTCTGCCATTCCATAAAGAATTTGAAAAACAGAAGTCCTATTTTTTGTTTGCTCCCGAAAAAGTGAATAATCTATCTTTTTTCTTTTTTTAAGGAATAGGGATGTCCATATAAAATACAAAATACATCCAATGAGAAAGACGGCAAATATATACAGGCTATAAAAAGCCAAAACAAATGAGAAAATGAGCAATGAAAATACAGAGAAAATTAAATCCACAGAATTTCTGGTTATAAATCCCTCTATTTTTTTGTTGTCTTCAATTCGCTGTATAATATCTCCTATCTGTTTGGATTCAAAATTAATCATTGGTATCGTCATCAGTTTCGAGAAAAAATTTGAAATCATTTGAATACTGATTGCCGTGCCAACATTTAACGTTATTCGTGCCCTTACGAATTCAATGCTCATTTTCCCAAAAATCAACAATAATTGTGCAATGAGTATCAATCCGATTAAATTGCCATTACGTTCCTTTATGCCCGCATCAACCATTAGTTTGGACATATAGGGAAACACGAGATGTATCAGACCCACAAAAAACAACCCCAATAAGATTTGAAAAATCTTCCATTTGTATCGTTTCGCAAAGTCTTTTACTTTATCTTTATATCTTAGCCTTGTGCGTGTTGTGTTATTCTCCAACGAAAAAAACAAATCACATGGACTGACGAACAGAACAAAGCCCAAAACTCTATTCTGCTTCCAACTTTTTACAAAATCTTTTTCTTCAATAGTTGTAAGTCCTATTGCGGGGTCTGATATATAATATTTTCTGATACCTCTTTTTTCTTTGACTTTGTAAAGAACAACAAAATGATCTTGATTCCAATGTAATATACATGGAAGAGCGTAATCTAAATTGATGACATCAAGAGAAACCTGCGATGCAGTTGCACTGAACCCAAGAGCCTCTGCCGTCAGTTCCAAATCCTGAAAAGACAGTCCTTCCTTACTCTCCCCTGAAATGGTTTTAATCTGATTCAATGAAACATGCTTACCATAATATTTACATATCATGGATAAGCATGCCACACCGCAATCGGAAGTTCCGAACTGCATTATGTTTGGGAAAGATCTAAGTATCATTTGTCAAATCGGGAGTCGTCTATGTGTATGGAATTTTTTGACTTCCAATTTTTCCCTAATAGATACTTAATTGTCAGCATGACACAAAAAGAGTCCGTTGTCATCCTCATTTTAAAAGGGAAAGCTGTTCCTATCGCCTCAGAACCTATGGACATTGTGTTGAAAACATCCTTGAGACTCAAAGTAGCATTTAAGGATTTATCTCTGAGGAAATCTTTTGAAAAAGATAAAGATGTCATGAAAAATGGAGGTGCCTGTAAATAACCTGTAATAATTTTGCTTCGATATTGTGTAATGGCTTCGGCATCTATTCCCCAAGGTAAATGGAACGTTTGGTTGAGATTTACAGAGCCACTCCATTTTTTGAGGGTGAAACTTTCTTCATCCGAAGAGTAAGGTAATACAGAATAGCCTCCTCCGATATTTATATTGGCATCCCATATGTTTTTTATAGAGAATGGAAGATTCAAGTTGAAATATATGTTTCTGAACTCCGGATAATTGTCAGGAAATGTTGAAACGATATTCTTTTCCTGTTTGAGAATATAGTAAATACCGTTTTTTATATATGAATATGTGGCACTGAAATTGTATTTCTTGAATAGAAAAAGATTCAAGTCCCCTTTCCAAATATATTCCGGGCTAAGATTAGGATTGCCTGCTAATCTAAATAGAGCATCTGTGGGCCAAGACACAGGGGACAGATTGATGTATGTGGGGCGATTGGTACGTCTGGATGCAGAGACTCCCATTTTGAAGTTTTGGGAGAAATCATGGGAATAGGATAACTGAGGATAAATATTCCATATATAACTTTTCTTTTGGTCTTCCCATTGTGTTATATAATTTTCCGTTTTTCGTTCAGTTCCAGAATATTCGACACGTATGCCACAGGAAAGTAAATCTTTATCTCCTTGGATTTGTATGGAAGAATAAAGAGCTGCGTTTTTTTCTATATGTCTATTCCCGTATTTTTCTTCTGTTTTCAACGGATTTATCATGTTATGAATATCTGTAAACAAATGTGCTTCATCATACTTTGCTCCAATCTCCCAAGTCGCCTTGGCACCAATCGCTCCACTGTAATCGATTTTTCCCATAAACGTGTGTATATTTAACGGTTGAGAAAGCATCGTTTGAACTGGCTGTATAAGGGTTCCTTGTGCTTCCACACTGCCGTCTGAACGATTATTGTAAGTCATAAAGTTCATGTCGATATTTATCTTCCCTCTATTGACGAATGATTTGACAATTCTTCCGTAAATGGAATGAAATCCGTAGGGTTCAACAGATGTGATTTGTGAGGTTATCGCACCGATTTCTTCTCCTTTTTTATTGACAGCAACAGCTTCACTGCTGCCATATGCTTTCCAATCATCATAATATCCCTCTCCGCACAACTCCAACTCCCAAGTCGGACTTAGTGAATAATTAAGACCTACACTATAATTATAAAGATGCCTTTTTAAATCCCTCAATGTATTTCTATTATAGTCTAAAATTTCATTATTCAAGAACAATCCGTTCTCCATGTCTTGAATGAAATGGCGATTTATTTTATTGTGTGAAATGTCCGCATGCAGTTGAAAACGTGCTGTTGGTTGCCATCTCAGCCCGAAAGACTCCTTATGCAAAAAATTTTTCTTTGTAATACCTCCTTGTATTGTGGCGGAAATGAAAGGGGAAGAGTTTTGTTGATAAGTTTTATTATTTATGATTTCAATGCAACCTGACATCCCTTTTGCATCATATTTTGCTGGCGGATTTTTCATGACACGAACGGTTTGCACATTATCTGCAGGTAGCGACTCCAAGTACTTCAGCATTAAATTGTCTGGCATATTGACTTGTTTCCCATCTATAACAACTATTACACCTGATACCCCAGCTACGGAAAGTCCTCCACCAGAATCAGTCACACCCGGGAGTTTTTTTATCAACTCCAGCATACTTTCATTCTTCATAGAAGAATTTTTCGGTATATTTATGGTTATCGCCTTGGCATCAGCTTTTATGTAGGAACGTTTACCCATAACTGCAACCTCATCCAAAGCGATTGCTTCTGTTTCCATTACAATTGTCAGAAATTGCTGTAACTTATCTTTTTCAACTTTTAAGACTTTCGTCCGATAACCGACAAAGGAAAAAGACAAATCAACAGATTGCATTTCTTTTATTTCTAATTGAAATATACCGTTGTTGTCAGAAATGGCATTGGATAACAAAATCCCGTCTTTCTGACATACGATATTGACGAAATCCATTGGTTTGTTGGACTCGTCAAGAACTTGTCCTTTTATTTGTATTTGTGCTTGTACTTGTAAGATGCAGAATAAAAAAAGTAAAATATTGATAGGTATACTTTTTCTCATACGATTATAAAATTAAAGAGTGCCAAAAGCGCATTTTGTTTCGGCACTCTTTTTTATTATAGACTCTTATTTTACAGGAACAAGTCCCGTCAATTTACCACGAATTGTCATTTTCGGAGTAACTTTAAGTGTATTCGGATCAAGTTTATATACGGTGCTGAGGTCCTTTTCCGCAGCATTCAAAAGATATTCGCCATCAATAAGTTTACAAAAAGCACATACTGGTACTCCATATACCAGTGGTAACCCTTTTATTTCCCCTAGACTAATTTTGTTTTTTAAATCAACAACGCAATATTTATGGTTGGGACCTTTTAATTCGCCCGCATTTTCAGGATCTATGCTTTTCAATGTCACAGCTTTCATGTCTCCGATAAATTCCAATCCATGACAATTACTTCCCATTAACTTATCCAAGTTTATAAAATAGTCCTTATCAAAGTCCGTTTGTCCATTAAGAATACGCAAGATACCGCTCGGCTTATTTTCACTACCCTCAGCCATCACATAGATGTCTCCATTAGGCATTACGGTTATGCTGCTCATGGTTTGTCCTCCTGTATATATACGGGAAGTTCTGCTATCTGAAATGAGTTTTTCTACTTTTAAGTTCTTACGGTCTATTACAACTACAAAAGCGTCATCAATGACCTCTCCGCCACCGTATCCGCCATAAACCAATCCCATAAATAATTTGTCTCCCCTATGAACCATCTGCATTTGAAGTACAGTTTTTATACCCTCCTTTTTTATTGACTCTAAAGATATTTCACCAGTTTTTTCCATGGTCATAGGATCGAATCTTATCACATGGTGCAGACCACCCGCTCCGGAAAGACCTGCGTATGCCTCATGCTTGTCTACGTAACAGATGGTGGGAACTGTGACAGCAGCAGGTTCAACGAATTGTTTTCCTTCTATAGGCAATCCATTGTCTTGAAATGTGTATTTACTCAAAGTAAGAGGCTTCCCAAAAAGCGAAACAAAGACTTGGCCACCTTTTCCCCATAATAGGGCAGGTCGTGATATTTCCTTGGCTTTGTCCAATTTCACTTCACCTTCCAAGGATTTAAGACCTTGGATATAAGAAGTGTAATTGGGATAAGAACCAGCCAATGCACAAATAGCATAATTAATACTTTTACTCTCTGGGGTAGGATTGGGTTCTTCTGTATTTTTGTCGCAGGCTGAAAAAATGAAGACGCAACTTAATAACACTAATGACAGAAATGTCAGATTTTTGTTTTTTTTTCTCATAATAATTATAATTAAAATAAATAAGTTATACTTGTCGAGAAAGCCCTGCCGGGCTTCTGTATTCTGAAGTTATCGAAGTTTGGACGATTGAAAATATTGTTACATTCTACCCCTAAAGTCAAATGATCTTGTATGATTTGAATGCCAAGATTAGAGATGAACTGGGTCGGTATGATGTTTTTAGAGGACTTATCCCCTTTATTATCCCAATATAAAAAGAACTGATGCACATAACGATTGCTCAAGAATGTTTTCACACTAAAAGGCTGATGAAAAATCCTTCCCATCTTTTTTTGGAAAACACAATCTATATTCCCGAAAAGGTATGGAATGTTGGGAATGCGCAAATTGTTGTATTCGGCACTTTCATATTTTGTTCCGATATTGCGTATGTCCTGATAAGTACCATTGGCCCTTATCTCCAACTCTGGCAAAATGTGGTATGAAAACCCCATGTCCAATCCCCACACGCGAGAATTGGACAAATTCATACTTGTCAATGTGATTAGTCCTGGCTTTTGCCAAATGATGTTGGATAATTGTCTGTAAAAACAAGTCGTTTCCCACTTCAAGCTTTTATTCGCAAAAATAAAAGACACATTGACGTTGTCGCTTTGTTCCGGTTTGAGATTTAAGTTAGGTGAAATGTAAATGTTGTCTCCGAAAAGTTCGTCTGCATTCGGAAGACGTATGGCATGCTCATACGAAAACTTGAAAACTAAATTCTCCTTTGGAATATAAGTCATACCAGCATTGTAGCCGATGCCATTCTTGTGATTTTCAACGGGAGTATATTCCCCATTAGATTTGATGTCGCCTTTTGCCGTAAAATGGTAAACTTTCATTGCAGAAGATGCTTTCAGTCTGCTGTTTGGATGTGTGTAATTACATTCAAAAGTAATGAAAGCGCGTTCAAATTTTTTTACTTTGTCATCAACTTCTTTCCAATAATGTCGTTCCTCCCAGTTGTCCACTCCTCTTTTGTCTTGATATGACAAATGAAAGGTTTGGGTCAATGTCCATTGTGGATTTACAAACCATTTAAACGTTTCCTGACCCACGATGTGCTTCTGATAAAAGTGGGCATTGGTGCCTATATTGCTGATTTCCCCATCTCCTGCAGACGGACATAATATTTCCCCTCGCCAATTATATACTAATGCAGTAGTATCCAAAACATGTGTGGTTGAAGAACTATACATACCATACGCAGACAAATTAAACTTACTTCCAAAATGTTTCTTGTAGGTCAGTAAGCTGCCCAAAGTCTTTCCCTGTAGTTCTACTCCCCCATAGGGTTGCCGTGCAAGTGCATCGTTCTGTATCTCACGCCTTCCTTTATTGAAAAAGGCAATAAGTTCAAGTTTGTCGGCAATGTTTTTTTGCTTTAATCCCAAAGTCATCTTTCCTGAGGTATTCCTAAAAGCATTGTGAAACAATTCTACACGGTCATTGGTAAAAGTTCCGTTCTTGGAAAGCACGTCGGCGTCTATGGTATAGTTATTTTTGGATTGTATATGATTAAAGTCTCCTTCTACATAAAATAGAGGTAATTCATTAAAAGAGATGCCTCCATGTACACGATGAGTATGGAAAGACCCTAATGAATAAGAAAGATTGAAATCCACGGGCTTTCCCTCTGGATATTTGCTGATGAAATTTATGGCACCTCCTAAAGCATCTGTCGCCAATTTCGTGGGAATTATGCCTTTATATACTTCTATGCCACTCAATTGATTGGCCGACAGGGAAGCCAAAGAGGCTCCAGTTCCGTAATATTCAAATGGAATGTCATCCAAGAATACACAGATTTGCTTTCCGGTCATCCCTGCTACGGAGAAATTGAGTTCACTACCGACACCTCCATTTTCCCGAATGTTTACTCCGGGTATTTGATTTAGAACGGAAGTCCCCGAACTAGAAATTCCTATGAAATCCTTACTTCCCATATAAGAAGAAACCATCGGATTGATTTTAATGCTTTTCTCCCTGCTTGATGTCACTGTAACATTCGACAATGCCAATGCTTCCGGTTCCATTCCTATATAGAGTGTTGTGTCCCGCTTAAAATCCATCCATTTTATGTTCATTGTTTTATATCCAACGTGTGATAAGGTGCAAAGGATTTTTCTTTTGGCAATATGTTGCAGGCATAGTGTTACCTTGCCCTCATTGTTGGTAATAAAAGTTTGATTATTGAATGTCTTCACAGTAGCATTGGACAGTCTTTCTGAACTTTTAGCATCCGTCACAAACAATGTTACGTACTGCGCATAAACTGATTGGTATGATAAGAGATTGCCGATTAAAGTGAAAAGACAATATAATGCTATATTTTTTCTCATTTTATAGTTCAATTATGATAGAGTATTCTAACATTTTTTGATATGTCTCCTTATCAATATTGCATATCATTTCCCTCAACCCTCCTTTTTCTGTTTTTTCCCATATTGACTGACTCTGAAAATCATTCAAGATAAAGGCTGTATTATCGTCTTCCGATGAAAGAATATAAATGTTATTGTCATTTTTCTTCTTCATGGAAAATAATTTGGGATTTCGATAAACCCTTTTTTGGCAAAAACATTCTTTTGTAATGTCGATGTGTTGTCTGCCTTCAGCATAGCTTATTATGACTTCCTCTTGCGTATGGTCATAATAGAACTCACGTTCTTCCTCACCAAGAAGCAATATATGCTTGGAGGTGACATTATCCGATAACTTTAATCTTCTTATATAGATAAAAGGACATTTTTCCTTAGAATGGTTTTTAATCTTGAAAAAAATCCTATTGTCAGAATCTGTTTTTACAGACTGTAACGATAAGTAATCCACATAAAAGAAATCATCCTCTCTCGTCTTTGTAGGAAGTCGAACTCCATCGCTATATGCTTCTGAAAACACTTCATACCTTCCTGGTTGAAAGTCAAAAGTCTCATAAGAAGTGTAGTAATGTATCATATGCTTATGAGTATGTAGAGTATCTATAATTCTTTGTTGAGAATTCTTCCCACTCATCATAGAAGAGAAGACAACAATAGGGGGTATTCGATACCTCACAAAAGAATTACAGTTTTGCCAATTTTCATTGTTATCCTCTCCAAGAGGATGTGTTAAGAACACTTTGTCAAAAAGTTTATATTTACATCCAGATGGTGATAAAATATAAGTATTGACAGATATGGGGTGCTCAAATCGTTTCTCATGACACATTATTCCCAAGTGAATAATAACAATATCTCCCTGTGCAATTCTTTTCGGAAAAATACTCATATTCTAAACTTATTTTCGGAGTTCTAGAATCCGTTTCTTTGAATATTTGACAGGGTATTCTTTAAACCATTTTACAACAGTATCATGCCCAAGATTATCATATACTAACTCCACTAATTTTAGATATGTGTCAAGAGATTTATTCTTGGCTTCTTCAGGATTCTCTATTTTAAGTTTTTCAAATTCTTCATATTCCTTTTTAGAGGTGGGAGTGTGGATTATCATTTTTCCAAAAAATCTCATACAAAAATCTTGATATTGGCTCATAAATATAATAAACGTATGCCAAACTTCATCTAAAATTTCTATATCAGATATGATATATGCGTTCCCTACTGTAGAAAGTGCTAAAAACTTCTTTGTCTCGTGAAACAATTCGATAATTTCACTTTCTTCCATTTTAAAAGTTTTTACGAGTCTATATATAACATCCTCTGGAAGAAATTCTAAAAATGATTTATTTGAAAGTAATTCCATAATTTGTAAATAAAGAAAAAAGATGAGGGTGTGTTAAAACAAGTGTTTTGAAACACTCTCATCTCTTTAAGTTTAATAATTTCACATAAAACAATGAGCTAAACATGGAGCGACTTGATAAGCAGAACTACCAGCAGCACCTTTTTCATTTAACTCCATAACTCGTTTTTCTTTTAACTCTTTGATAAGAGCATCTTTCTTTAAATTTTGTACTTTTTCCATCTTTTTAATTGTTTTATAATTAAACAAAATAAATATCGGTGCAAAAATACATTCTTTGAGCTGTTTTTACAATACCTAATTTTAGGTATTTCCTGTTTGTATGTACTTATTAATAGGTCATTTGTGTTGAGTATCCTATCCAAATGGGAATATATAAGAATTGATCTAACCATTGAAAGATTCACAAAAAATCCTCTATCTTCCTACTTATAGAAATCTACGATTTTTTCTTTACAATTTTATTGATAGAGCCGAGTTTCTTAGATTTTATATCCAATATGTACGATGAAAGTATTGATAATGCATAATGGGGTGCTCTATAAATTAACTTATTATTAATCAGTTAATTACTTGCGTATTTTCAAAAAAAAGTCGTATCTTTACATACAAATATTGATATTACCTTATGAAGAAAACGACTACATATCGCCAATCAAAACAGGAGAGTCTCTTTGAAAAAGAGTTTACTCTCAAGGCTCTTTCCGCAATGGACAACCCGCTGGAGCAGGTATCCGCTCTTGTTGATTTCGAATTTTTTCGCCCCACATTAGAGAAGACTCTACTCACGGAGGATTGTAAGACTTCAACAGGGCGTAGACCGATGGATGTCGTTCTTATGTTCAAAGTCATATTTCTCCAACGTTATTATGGTCTGGGCGACCACCAGATAGAATATCAGATTATTGACCGCACCAGCTTTAGAGAGTTCCTAAACATACATACGGTAAGTGACGTACCTGACGAAAAGACAGTGTGGGCATGTAAGAATAAACTGGTTAAGGCCGGTGTGTTTGACACCCTGTTTGACGACTTCCGTCAATTGCTCGATGCGAAAGGTCTGAGCTTCAATGAAGGCAAGATTATTGACGCCACCTTCGTTGAAGCCCCCAGGCAGCGCAACACCCGCGGGGAAAACACTGCCATCAAGAACGGCAAGGGAGATGAGCTTTGGAACGACAACCCACACAAGAAATGCCACAAGGACATTGACACGCATTGGACTAAGAAACGGGATGAGAAACATTATGGATACAAAGGTCATACGAAGGTTGACAAGAAATCAAAACTCATAGAGTCCTACCATACCACAGCATCAAGCACCCATGACTCCAATGTTATCTCGCAGCTTATCACGGACAAGGACAAAGGCCAGCGCCTTTATCTTGATGCTGGATATGAGGGCAGGGAAGATGTTGTCAAGGCCAACGCGATGCGTCCCGTCATCTGCGAGAAGGGACACCGCAATCATCCATTAACCAAGAAGCAGAAGAAACGTAACCGCAAGAAATCAAGGCGTAGATGCCGCGTGGAACACGTCTTCGGCTTCATTGAAGGAGCCATGCATGGCTCCTTTGTCAGAACAATTGGTATTTCCAGAGCAAAAGCGAGTTTTGCGCTCACCTGTCTTGTTTACAACATCTTTAGATATTGCCAAATCAACAAATATCAGCCACAACTTCTCTCTTGCAAGGGATAATTGTGTCTTGATATCAAAAAATACATAAAAAATTCGGGGGAATAAAACCATTTCTATAGAGAATGAAGGTCTCTTATGAGACCGATACCCTCATAACTGCATTATTGTGGGGATAACTCCACGTTAATATATGAATTAATAGAACCTACCTAATGATATATTCTATTAAATTCCTTTTAATTCCCGCCTTTTCCCCATTGGCATACTTAATAATATTATTGCTATATTTTTGCTGTTCGATAATGATTTATTCATCTTAAAAACATTGATTTATGGAATCGAACAACAATGACAACTATGTGCTGGTATTAGAAGACCGCACGGAAGTGAAGAACGAGAAAGAGGTAGGGAAACTATCCGTAGTTTCAGGTATTGACGACAAAGGCAAACTTCAAACAACGGAAGCCAGAGACATGCATCAAGCAGCGTTCTTGAAGTTCAACAACAAGGACGGACTTCTGAAGAACTTCATGACCAACTTCCTCAAACAGTTCAATAACCCGACTCATTTTGGACTGTACAAGGTATTGGCAGACAATGTGGAGCAAGGCGTGGACAACCTGCGTACCATGTTACAAAGCCGTGAGAAGCCCGAAAGCAAACAGCAACTGGCAGAGATGGGTGTTCCCTTTGAGGACTATCTGCCCCAGCAGAAGAATGCTACTGCCATCGATGAGTCGAAGGTTGATTGGAAGCAACTCGATAATCTCGGACTTACCCGTGAGCGATTGAAGCAGAGTGGAGAATTGGAAAAGATGCTCAATTGGCAGAAGAGTAATCTCTTGACGATTGCCGTTCCCATTGGCGACACAATCATCTACACCGAAGCTCGCCTTGCTTTTCGCACGGACGATAACGGCAATATCGGTTTGGCAATTCATCCTTTGAGAAAAGAACCACAGCTTGACTTTCCCTATATGGGTTACAAGTTCTCTCCCGAAGAAAAGGAGCAACTCCTTGCTACGGGTAATCTTGGCAAGACCATTGAGGTAATACCTAAGAACACTGAGCCTTTTTCTGCTTACGTCTCTATCGATCCGCAAACCAATGAGATTATCGCCCTGCGCGCCGACCGTGTAAACATCCCCAAAGAAATCAAGGGCGTAACGCTCTCTGACACTCAGTATAAAGACCTTGTGGAGGGCAAAGCAGTAAAGGTTGAAGGTATGACTGCTAAGAGTGGTAAGTCTTTTAATGCCACGCTTCAGGTCAATGCAGAGAAGAAAGGTATTGAGTTCATCTTTGGCGACAACAAAAGTTTAAGAGAACGACAGGAACACAAACAGGCTCAGCAGCAAGGCGTCCCACATAAGCTTTGTGGCTTGGAGTTATCAGAAAAACAGCGTGAAGCCTTGGATAGTGGTCGTACACTATATCTAAAGAATATGGTGGACAAACAGGGACAACCTTTCAACGCATACGTTCGCATGGACAAGGAACAGAACCGCCCACGTTTTTACAAGTGGAATCCTGACAAGAAGCAGGAAACTGGCAAAGAAAAGATGGTTGCCGTAGCCGAAGAACACAAAACGCAGGTAGCCGTGAATAACCACGGCAAGACCAACGAAGCCACCAAGGATGTGAAAGAACCACTCAAAACGGGACAGACACAACCTACTGCTGCCCAAAAGCAAAAGCAGGACGAGAACAAACAGAAGAAGTCCCGTGGACGTAAGATGTAACCCTTAATTCTATTATCGACTATGACAACTTGTATTATTGCCGAGAAACCCTCGGTAGCCAGAGATATTGCCCGCATCGTAGGAGCAACGAGCAAGCAAGACGGATATATGGAAGGCTGCGGCTATGTCGTTACTTGGGCAATGGGACACCTCATCGCCCTTGCCATACCCGAAGCCTACGGTTTTTCAGCCTATAAAGCTGAAGACCTACCCATCCGTCCCAATCCTTTCCGGCTCATCGTGCGCCAAGTGCGCAGGGACAAGGAATTTGTATCAGATCCTTCTGTATTGAAGCAACTCAAAGTGATACGCTCCTGCTTTGACAAGGCAGACCGTATCATCGTTGCCACAGATGCAGGGCGTGAAGGTGAACTCATCTTCCGCTATATCTATCAATATCTTGATTGCAGAAAACCTTTTGACCGCCTTTGGATAAGTTCTCTCACGGACAGAGCTATCCGTGAGGGCATGGCTAATCTTAAACCCGGAAGCCATTACGATAATCTCTATTATTCCGCCAAAGCAAGAAGCGAAGCCGACTGGCTTGTGGGCATCAATGCCAGCCGAGCCCTTTCCATTGCCCGCAGGGGTGGCTATTCCTTGGGACGGGTACAGACCCCGATACTTGCTATGGTCTGCCGTCGGTACATAGAGAACCGTGATTTTTCTTCCGTACCCTATTGGAAACTGTCTGCTCTTATAGAGAAAGAGGGCGTGTCGCTGAAAACCGTTGGCAAAGAAGACTATGAGAGTGAAGCATCGGCACAGACTGCTCTCGCTGCACTTCGCAGTCAGAGCCAGCTTACGGTAGAATCGGTCGCAAGAAAGGTGGGCAGCACACCGCCACCACTCTTGTACGACCTTACTGCCTTGCAGAAAGATGCCAACAGACACCACGGCTTTTCTGCAGACAAGACCCTCTCGATAGCCCAGAGCCTCTATGAGAAGAAAATCACGACCTATCCCCGCACAGGCAGCCGATACATCAGCGAGGATGTCTTCGAGGAAGTACCCGTCCTGCTGCGCAAGATAGGCATGCCACTATC
>FLSC01483056.1_pt1 | contig 21178 bp, 14 predicted proteins | sample 1550561 | NCBI WGS metagenome assembly FLSC01 (sample SAMEA4031775, study PRJEB14383) | metagenome | biome: human; feature: oral; material: saliva | place: Philippines | collected 2014 | reverse complement strand
TCCTCTGCGTTAGGGTCTTTACCCAACGCCCATGGCAACCAACGTGACATGTCTTTGAAATGATTCAGATAGCTCCATACACGAGCATCGCACCAACGACGGCCACCGAAGTCAGGTGCTGCATAAGTCATCTTCCAGTTGAAGTCCTTATCTTTGCCAGTGAACCAGCCCTTTGAACGGGCAAAACTGATGCAGTTCTTAGAAGTGATGACCTCTGTATTGTAAGTTGAGAATTGACCGATGCGGCTCTGGTTAGCATGGGCAGAAATCATACCATCAGGGATACGGACAGCAACCCACACAACCTTCTGCTTCTTGTCACCGCCACAACCCTGCATCTCGAGCAACCATACCTCGTTAGGGTCAGCAATAGTGAATGTCTCACCACCAGAGTTATAACCATAAGTCTCAACGAGTGAGGTCATTACCTTGATAGCTTCGCGTGCAGTCTTACTACGTTGCAAACCGAGATACATCAATGAACCATAATCGATAATACCACTCTTGTCAACCATTTCTTCACGACCTCCGTAGGTGGTTTCTCCAATACTTACCTGATATTCATTGATGTTTCCAATGACATTGTATGTTACAGGAGCCTCTGGAATAAAACCATGGCTCTCGTGAGTGTCATAGTCAATAATCTCGCGGCGGTCACCTTTCGCATGAGTACCTGCTGGGTAATGACATAGGTTAGTAAACATGCCGTAATCATCAGCGGTGTAAGTAACAAAGACAGAACCGTCTGTTGTTGCTCCCTTTGTAGCAATGAGGTTTGTACACGCATTAGCATACGTAATCATTGTAAGGAAGAATAGTGTTGCAAATGATTTCTTCATACTCTACAATTTAATTGTTAATACTTTATTTTAGTCAGATATTCTTTCTTATTGTCGCGGTTGTCGGTTGCGATAATCTTCAATATTCGTTCCTTCCCAGTAGGGCGAACTGGGGTGTCTGCGAGGTTACAGAAGAATACTTCTTTGTTCTTTCCGAACTGTAACAGAATAAACTGCCCATCGAGATAAGCCTTGTAACCTTGTAATCCGCTACCTGTGTCAGTTATCTTAAAGGAGAGGTTGCGTGGGGTGAGATTCAACTGTGTAATCGTTGGTGGGGTCTCATCGTAAGCAAGGAAGTAGGCACTTGCTAACTCACGCATCCGCCCTGTAACCCAACCATTCGCATATGTTCCACCGCAATAGGATGCTGGAGTGTCAGCGTTCAAGCTGTTACGCATCGCAACATATAACTTCTTTGGATTATGTATCATACCAGTTGGCTTAATACTTATCTGTGCATAATTGAAGAGTGGATATGCTGCTTTAGAGAAACTATAAGCCATAGACAGCGCACTGCCTGTATTGCCTTGTCGTAATTGTAGCCAACCGTTCTTAGCAAGTAAGCCCTTCTTGATGTTCAGTCGTACTCCCTCAGCCTCAAAATTATTATCTTTGGCATAATAGAGTGGACTTGTGCCGTCTGGGAGATGAACTGTTGGAATAGCTTCTGGCTCGCCCTTCACAGTGAATTCCTTTATTGTTTGATTGCCAAAGACGTCTTTTATGACGTAACGAAGATGGTAGTCGCGTTGCTGGTTGAAGTTGATAATACCCCTGTTTGCTCCTGCATGTAAGATAGGAAGAGTATTACCGGGTTCGATGTAAGACTTCATAAACCAAATCTTTGTAGAAAGGAAGTGGTCGTAATCGCCCCACGAATTAACCATTCTGTGGCAACTCGTAGGAATATTGTTCACATCAGAGGAGAAAACCAATTTACCATCACAATACAACTGTGTGTATCTTACTCCAAAATTATTATATACAGAGTCCATGTGATCACTGGCTCTTACACCAAAGCCTACCTTTCCCCATGCTTGGAAATGTCCTTTGTCAAATGTGAAGATGCGTGAGTCTGAACTGTGTTGGAATACTCCTTCTCCCGGTTGAGGATAGGACTTAAATGAATAAACAGTAGGGGCGGTCTTGTCTTTAACGATACTCTTTAAGAAATTGAGTGGGTCGTAGAGGTTGCCATTTGTAGTCTTATGCATCTCTAAGTGGATGTGTGGACCTTGTGATGAACCTGTATTACCGCTAAGAGCGATGAACTGTCCTTTCTTTACAGGGAACTCTCCTGGTCGGAATTTAACGTCGCAAGCAAACTGTTGATGCTGGTATTGCCATTTACGAACGGCAGCTTCAATCTGTGGAGTGAAGCGATTGAGGTGGACATAACAACTGGTATATCCATTGGGGTGGGTGACTAAGATAGCACGGCCATAGCCATATTTCTCAACGATAGCGCTTGAAATATAGCCATCAGCAATAGAATAGACGCCAAGATTTACTTCACGTTCGGTTTTGATATCAATACCTCCGTGGAAGTGGTTAGGTCGAGGCTCTCCAAAGTTGCCCGCCAATTGCACTGGAACGTGAACTGGTGAACCGAAAGGGAGTATGGATAATAAAATATTTAATAACAAGCTCATTGGCTATCAGATTCTTTCTTTTTATAGGTGTGTCTGCTGTCTTCCTCGTGGGAAAACTACAGAATCATTTCAGTAATTGCTTGTCTTTGTAGGCTCTGGGCTTACCATCATTGTCGAGGCGTATGGTGATAGTACCTGTTGTCCATTCCGTCATTGGTTCTTCCTCTGTGAATGGATAGGACTTGAGAACAATGCCGTCTTCAATAACGACAATTCCTTGTTCTATAACGCCCATCGCTGTTTTAATGATGTTGGCACCGATACGTCTTATCGACTTTTTCCTGTCGGTCATAACTTATCGGGTTTGGTAGGTATTCCTCGTTCCTTCATTGCGTCAGCAGGTGTTCTTGTCGGTGGTCCTGCAGGCTGATTAGGGTCTGTTGGAGGACTGACAGGTTCACCACCAATCGTTCTAATCGGGTCGGACTCTTTCAAAGAATCAGTTGGGTGTGTTGTCTCCTGTTTTCGAACATGCATACGGACAAGATGGATATTATTGAGGATAAGCATCTTGAAAGTAGTCGTAGGCTGTTGTCCCTTCAACATTAGGAAGTAGCCACGAATGTTCTTGATGCGCAAAGAATCCCCAGCATCAATCGTCATCGTATTGTGGGAGTCTGACGTAATATGCTGGTATTGTGTGACGATACTATCATTTGAATAAGTAACAGCCATCATGATAATCGCATCACGCATACCATCTTGAATGATAAACTGTGAATCGAAACTCAGGAGGAGTCGGTCGCCCTTGTGGAAGGCTGTGTCTGCTTTGATATCAAAGGACTCACGGTCTACTGGAGGATATGGAGAAAGTATTAATGTACGGTTACCACGCCAGATGTCAGTAGTATCTCCCTTTGAAGTAATATCACCATACTGAGACAACTCACTCTCTGATGCACCCTGCGCACGCGCCTCACTTTCCAGTCGTTTGCTGAGTTCAACATAGATGTCATGTAGCTTCTCGGTATGTCGCATGTAGTATTGAAGAGACTTATCGAACTTCTCTTCCGATACGTCATACTTCTTCATTACTGCGAGTTTAAAGGCTTGTTGTCTGACATCTGTATAGCCTTCACGATTGGCTATTGCCATGGAGAGGTGGTAATCGTAGAGCATATCCTCCATCTCTGAAGGTTGGATATACTCAGAAGGGATGGAAGGTTTACAGCTTACAACAAAGAATGCAAGCAGTAACCAACAAAGAGTGGCGAAGGAACGAACCAGATATTTACTTCTCATTATCTATCTACTGATTATCAGTAATGTTTTCTTTATCAGCAACCTTCTTGTCCTTAGCTGGTACCCAACCGTTGAAATCCTTTCGAAAAGCAAGGATAATCGTAATGACACCCACAGAGATGCAGGAGTCTGCAAAGTTGAATATTGGTGAGAAGAAGGTGAATGACTCACCACCCCAGAGTGGGAACCAGTCTGGGAATGTGCCGTGGAAGAGTGGGAAATAGAACATATCCACCACTTTACCCATCAGTACAGGCGCATAGCCTTCTCCCCATGAAACGAGGGTGGCTGGTGTGGCTCCTTCTATGTAATAGGGTGTAGAGGCAGTAAAGAGCTGACCATAGAAGAGGGAGTCGAAGATATTACCCGCAGCCCCTGCAGTTATCATAGACAAGACAACGATATAAGCCATTCTTGCTCCGTGTTTGATACGATTAGAAATGTACCAAATAAGGAAGCCAATGGCAACGATACGGAAGATGCTAAGGAAGAGTTTGCTTCCTAATTCCATACCCCATGCCATACCATTGTTCTCGATAAATTGTATCTGGAACCAATCGAAAATATGGATAGATTCGCCTAAATTCATATTAAGCTTGACAACAACCTTGATAATCTGGTCTATCACAATCAATAGAATAATTAGCAAGGTGGCTATCAAGCTTTGTTTTTTCTGTTTACTCATTAGTGATTTTTATTTGCCATCTTGGATGCTACGCTCAGTGTTGCATGTGGTACTATGCGCAGTCTTTCCTTTGGAATAAGCTCTCCAGTGATACGGTCAATGCCGTAAGTCTTATTATTGATTCTGACAAGTGCAGCCTGGAGGGCTTGGATAAACTTCTGCTGACGTTGTGCCATCTGTACCAGTTCTTCCTTAGTTTGGTTTGAACTGCCTTCTTCCAACGCTTTATAGGTTGGTGATGTGTCATTAACGTCGTTTGTATTCTTGTTCATCAGAATCTTCATCGTCTCGTCGTAGTCAGACTTGGCTATCGCCAACTTGTCATTTACTATCGTGCGGAACTCCTCGAGTTCCTCATCGGTATAACGCTTCTTAGTTTCCATAAAGTAAAGAATTGAATTAGGTTATGAAATTAATCTGTAATATTTTGAGGTTGTCGAAAGCCTGATAATAGGGACGTGTACGAGACACGTCCACTATTGTTCTTAGCTTAAAGGTGCATGATTTGTACACCCCAACGATGTCATTTAGCTCTTTTTGATTTCTATATGGAGGTTGAATTCATCAAACTCAACATTTGCTCCATTGTTCTCTGCAAGTGTAATGTCATTAGCGAGAACCTGTGCTTTAATCAGTTCGCCGAATGACTCTACAGCTGCTGCAGCCTCTGCTTGTGGCTCAATAATGACAGAGATGCGGTCGGTAATCTCAAGACCAGTCTCCTTACGGAGGTTCTGGATACGATTGATTAACTCACGTGCCATACCCTCACGACGGAGTTCTTCTGTCAGTTCAACCTCAAGTGCAACGGTCAAGTTACCCTCGTTGCTTACCAACCAGCCTGGAATATCTTCTGAGATGATTTCAACATCTGCAGCCTCTACCTTGATTGGCTGACCTTCTAACTCGAAGTTGAATTCACCTGCAGCTTCCAATGCAGCAATCTCTTCCTGTGAAAGAGCATCCATACGAGCTGCTACCTGCTTCATCAGCTTACCAAACTTCTTACCCATGACACGGAAGTTACACTTCACCTTCTTTACAAGGATGCCCTGACCCTCAACGAAAGTAAGCTCCTTAACGTTCACCTCGTGCTTGATAAGGTCGGCAACAGCTTCGATGTGTTTCTTCTGAGTTGCGTCGATAGCTGGAACCATGATCTGTGCCAATGGCTGGCGTACCTTAATATTCACCTTACGACGCAGCGCGAGAACCATTGATGTAATGCGCTGTGCCATATCCATACGTGCTTCAAGGTCAGCATCAATAACAGACTCGTCTGCTACTGGCCAGCGATCCAAGTGGATGCTTTCCGAGTTACCACCTAAGTCTGAATAGAGCTGGTCAGCATAGAATGGAGCAAATGGAGCTAACAGGCGTGCAACAGTCATCAAACAAGTGTACAATGTGTCGTATGCACTCTTCTTGTCAGCACTCATTTCCTTACCCCAGAAACGTTTACGGTTCAGACGAACGTACCAGTTACTAAGATCGTTATTCACAAATGAGTCGATAAGTCGACCTGCACGTGTTGGGTCAAAGTCCTCTAACTCTGCAGTCACACCCTTGATGAGTGAGTTAAGTTTAGAGATAATCCAACGGTCAATCTCTGGTGCATCAGCTTTCACTGCCTCACATGTTGAGGCATCATAGCCATCAACATTAGCATAAAGAGCAAAGAAACTATACGTATTATATAAGGTACCGAAGAACTTACGGCGACACTCGTCAACACCTTCTGGGTCGAACTTCAAGTTATCCCATGGTTCGCTGTTCGTCATCATATAGAAGCGTACAGGGTCGGCACCATACTTATTCATCATCTCAAATGGGTTGGTAACGTTACCCACGTGCTTACTCATCTTGTTACCCTTTGCATCGAGTACAAGACCTGTTGAAATCACGTTCTTAAAGGCAACTGAGTCAAACACCATTGTTGCAATTGCATGGAGTGTGAAGAACCAACCACGCGTCTGGTCAACACCCTCGTTAATGAAGTCTGCAGGGAAGAATGCTGGTGGAACAGCGATACCCTCATAGCATGAGTGTACCAACTGGTCACGATATTTAGCTTCAGTCTTACCCGTAGCCTTCAAGCCTTCAGCATTAATCTCACCCTCAAATGGATAGTGAAGCTGTGCATATGGCATTGAACCGCTATCGAACCAAACGTCAATAAGGTCTGACTCACGACGCATTGGCTTTCCTTCATCATTTACGAGTACGATATCGTCAACGTATGGACGGTGAAGATCAATCTTATCATAGTTCTCTTGGCTGAAGTCACCAACAACGAAGCCCGCTTCTTTCAGTGGATTCTTCTCCATGATACCTGCAGCAACAGACTTCTCAATCTCGTTGTAAAGCTCCTCAACAGAACCAATACACTTCTCGCCGCGGTTTTCATCACGCCAGATAGGCAATGGAGTTCCCCAGAAACGTGAACGGCTGAGGTTCCAGTCATTCAAGTTCTCAAGCCAGTTGCCGAATCGACCAGTACCTGTTGATTCTGGCTGCCAACGGATTGTCTTGTTCAACTCTACCATACGCTCCTTCTTAGCAGTGTCCTTGATGAACCAGCTATCGAGAGGGTAGTAGAGGATAGGTTTGTCTGTACGCCAGCAGTGAGGATAGTTGTGTACGTGCTTCTGAATATTGAAAGCTGTACCTTCCTGCTTCATCTCCATACAGATAATGATGTTCAGGTCTTCTTCCTTCTCTGAAGCCTTCTTATCCCATACGCCATCAGGGTTGAAGCGTGGATCGTAAGAGTTCTTTACATAGTCGCCAGCATGATGACCATATGCTTTCTCGTTTACACAAGCCTTAACAAAGTTCTGATCTAACTCGTCAATCGTATAGTACTTACCCTGCAGGTCAACCATTGGACGAGTCTGTCCCTTCTTTGAAATCAGATAGAGAGCAGGGATGTTAGCATCCTTTGCCACCTTAGCATCGTCCGCACCGAAGGTAGGAGCAATGTGTACAATACCTGTACCATCATCTGTAGTGACGTAATCGCCAAGGATGATACGGAAAGCCTCACTCTCCATCTCCACAAACTTATCACGACCATCTTCGCTTGCAAACACCTTCTCTGGGTGAGCTGCAGCATAGTCGTTCACAAACTTTGGTGCAAAGTCACCTGTCTGCTCAACAGGCTTTACCCAAGGCATCAACTGCTGATAGTGTAATCCTTCAAGCTCTGTACCCATCACACGACCTACGATACGATAAGGAACATACTTGTCGCCACGATCGTAGGCTGGTAATTCGCCACCATCGGTAATCTCACCTTCTGACTTCAGATAGGCAGCTACACGACTTGCAGCCATAACGAGTGTCAACTTCTCTGCATCGTATGGGTTATAGGTCTCAACAATAACGTATTCAATCTTTGGACCAACACAAAGTGCAACGTTTGAAGGCAATGTCCAAGGTGTGGTTGTCCATGCAACAAAGCAAGGCTTACCCCATGTCTCCTTAGGTAAATTAGCCTTTTCAGCCAATACTTTCCAATCCTCTGTAGGGATAGCAAACTGTGCTGTGACGGTAGTATCCTTTACATCACGATAGCAACCTGGCTGATTCAGCTCGTGGCTTGACAAACCTGTACCTGCGCCTGGTGAATAAGGCTGAATGGTATAGCCCTTATACAGCAAGCCCTTGTTATAGAGTTGCTTGAGAAGCCACCACAAAGTCTCAATATATTTGTTATCGTAAGTAATGTATGGATGCTCCATATCAACGAAGTAGCCCATCTCTTCTGTCAACTGCTTCCATTCAGCAGTAAACTTCATTACATTCTCACGACACTTATGGTTGTATTCCTCTGTTGAGATATATTTGTCAGATGCGTGGTTGTCGATATCTTTCTTCGTAATACCCAACTCTTTTTCTACGCCCAACTCTACAGGCAATCCATGGGTATCCCAACCCGCCTTGCGATGCACTTGGAAACCTTGCATAGTCTTGTAGCGGTTGAAAGTATCCTTAATTGCACGTGCCAATACGTGGTGAATACCAGGATGTCCATTAGCTGATGGAGGTCCCTCGAAGAAGATGAACTGTGGGTCGCCCTCACGCTCATCAATACTCTTATGGAAGATATCTTTCTTCTCCCACTCTTTCAATACTTCCTGATTTGTGCTAACAAGGTCAAGTCCCTTGTGCTCGGCGAATTTCTTTGCCATACTATCTAATTGTTTTGCTTATTTTCTAAATACCTGCAAAGATACAAATAACAACTGAAACTACCAAACTTTTTATTATATGAAAGACAATGCACTTTCTTTCATGCAAAGTATTATTAGTTGGTATGTTTCTTATGGCATTATATCTCATATCGTAAGGATAATTTCTTATAAGGTCAACAAACTCTAATTTTATATTAAGGTGTAGTACATTATTATAATATAGTAGATAAGTATGCGTGCTGTTTGCATATATGTTTTATGGACAATTATAGCTTTTGTTATAGTTCTTGATAGGTTTTAACAAAAATATTGGAAAAAGTTTCAATATTATGATATTAATTGTTATCTTTGCACGCAACAAGGAGAGTTAAGGGTGTAATTATATTTCAAAAGAAGCATATATCTTCTGTTTGATAGACAAATATACTGGATATAAAGGTATTATATAAGAGATTGTTTTCTTTAATCACCTGTTTGTTATTGGACTATTTGATAGAAAGATACAAGTTTCTCTTTGACACGAACTAAAAGAACAAATAACAAATATATAACTAAATATTAACTTATTATAAACGAAACTTATATTATGAGTAGAAAATCAGGAGTGTTTTTAATGCTTGTTCTGACAGTTTTGTTGTCTTCCATTTCTATAAATGTAAAGGCACAAGGTCAGGATGCTAATTACCAGTGGGTTGGTAATGATATCTCAACGGTCATTGGGAATTCAAATGCAGACATGAACAAAGTTTATTTGTACAATGTTGGTACTGGTAAGTATTTGAACGTAGGTGATGTTTGGGGTACCGCTATTAATGCCTACAATGTTGGTTTGGAGTTGAAATTGAACAGTGTAGGAACTGATACCTATACTATTCAGGGTGCGTTGACAACTACAGATGGAAACTATTTGGGTTTCCCTTATGTTAAATCTGATGAACAAACTGATGACAAGCAGCCAAGTTGGGATCGTATCTTCTGTGATCGTAATATTGCTAATGGGAGTGTAAAAGCTAATGCAAATGTAAAATGGATTATCAAAAAAGCAGGTAGTTATAGTGAAACAAATAGGACTTATACTCTTTGCTGTGATAATAGTACTGTTCCAACTGGCTATGTACAGCCTGAAATTGTAAAGGGTAAGCGTTATCTTGTAGTAAAGTCTGGTGCTTCAAACTCTAATCGTGTTTTATATGATTATCCAACAAGTGTTAGTAATACAAATGGTGAATGGAAACTTGTAACACTTGATGATTTGAAAAAAGCCTTTAAAGGTCAGTTTGCTTCTGCTGAGGCTCCAGCTGATGCAACCTTCTTGATGTCTGATCCTGATTTTGTTAGAAGTCATAAGGGTGTTCTTAACTGGACTGTAACTGGTTTCCAATATACTCCACAAAAGGATAATGGTAATAAGGACATCTATGCCTTCGATGTTGCGTCTACAAATACCTATTATGTTGGTGTGGGTCAATATAATGGTTATCCAGACAAGTATACAAGAGTTTATGGTAGCTACTGGAATGCTTCAATTAGAAATCTCGGTAATAATGCTACGGCAAATGGTACTGTCAGTCAGAAAGTAACTACTCTTAAGAAGGGTTGGTATAAGGTTTCATGTGATGGCTTCTTTAGTCCTGGTACTGGAAGCGGTATGAAGGCAAGTCTGTTTGCTAATGTTGATGGCACAACAGATGGTCGTTCAAATGTTTCTGCTATGTTAAATACTTTTGGTAAAGAATTTAGATATGACCAAACTGACTTGACAAAGATTTATAAAACAGCTGAGGCTAATGCTGGAACAGAAAGTCCATACGTAAAGGCAGCTAAGCTTTTTGAAACTGGTATCTATAATAACTCTATTCTTGTTTATGTACCAACTGATGGTGCTAAGTTAAATGTTGGTATTAAGGTTGAGGATTCTTATAAGCCACTTGACTGGACTGTTTTCGATAACTTCCAGTTGAAGTATTGTGGTGATAATGATATGATTTTGGATGAGAGTCAGACTTCTATTGAGTATCTTAATAAGCAGGGCTTGCAGACAACAAATGCTTACACACTTATTCTTAAGCGTACGCTTACTCCAGGCCAGTGGGCATCTATCACACTTCCTGTAAACCTAACTGCAGCTCAGTTTAAGACTGCTTTTGGTGACCAGGCTAAGTTGTCTACTTTTGAAGGTCAGGATAATACGTTGAAGTTGCGTCTTAGATTTAAGTCAGTAGACCTTTCTAATGACGATGCTGTTGTCTTGAAGGCAAATACGCTTTACATCATGAAGACCACGCGTGCTGCAACAGTAGCAACTGGCTCATATGAGAAAACGTTGTCAGATAATAGTAAGCTAACTATCTCAGCACCTTATTATACAATCAATAACGTAGTACCTGATAATCTCACTCCTTCTGAGACATTCAAGGAGGCTGCAAAGGCTTCGTCTACAGTGAATGGAACTGTTCAGTTCTGTGGTTCATTTGTTAGTAAAACTGGCTTTATTCCAGCTCAGTCTTATGTGATTGGTGCAAAAGACGGAAAGTGGTATTACACAAACAAAGCTCTCAACGTTAAGGGCTTCAGAAGCTGGATAGAAATTAACAGTGCTGCTCCTGCTAAGGGTCTCTCTATCTTTGTTGATGATGAGGATGTTACTGGAGCTGTAACTGGAATTGAAGGGGTAGCAGTAGCAGCAGAGCGTAACTCTGCCAAGACTCCTGTTTACAACCTCCAGGGACAGAAGGTTGCTGAGAATGATTCTCAGTTGAACACATTGCCAGCAGGCGTTTATATTGTAAATAACAAAAAGGTACTCGTTAAGTAATTATAGTCATGAAGAAAGAATATATAAAGCCTACTACTGTAGAGAGTTCTGTATTAGCAGATGAGATTATGTTGTCTCCTTTCTCAAATATTGATAACTCTGGTAATAATGGCAGTGATGGTGATATGTTTAAACCTATCGAAGGCAATCCAGAGGACGACGAGGTAGGTGCTAAGCCAGAAATTCCACTTTGGGAAGTATTCCAGTCTAAGATGTGGGATGACTAATAGTTAAGTGATACGACAGCATAGAAAGGTGTCTGTTAAGATAATCTCTTTAGTGTGCTGTTGCTTTTAACCACTGAGAAGGCAAGAGGCGATATCAAATTTATTTTGATATTGCCTCTTTTCTTTTGCTCTTACTGCTAAATTTAAGACAAATCAGTTAGGAAGGACGGAGTAGAGTATTTTCTTTTCCTCATATAAGATTCTTGAATTGTAAAGAAAAAATCACATCTTCGGTTTTTGTTGATGCTTAATTGGAGTTCAATTAACGCCCTTTAGGCTTCTAAAAGATGCCCTTTAAGCCTCTTACTAACGCCCTTTTGAAGTCTTATTAAGCACCTCTTATTACGCTGTTTTGGAACTATTTGATTTAGTGATAGTTACGAATGCAAGCGAATGGCTCTTTTTTTTGGTAAAAAGGTGTTCTTTAGAGAGGATTTTTGTGTAGTTTTTTCAGCGTCTTTCGTTGTCAGTTGAGACCTTTTGAAACAAATAACGGATGCACAATTGTGCATCCGTATTGAACCTTTCTGAGACCTATAATAAAGTCACAGTTTATTTTTCTTTATTTATCTTCGTTGAACTTGTGGTGAAACTTTGCCGATAGAGCCTTATTTTAGGCTATCTTTTCTTTGTAGTTATAGCCACAAGTAACGTTGATAAATCTTTATAATTAATGTTTCTATATATGCTTTTGTATTATAAATGGGTATGGATAGCCTTGTCATATCTTCTATAACTCAGCCCCACTTGCCAATCTTATTCATGGTCTTGCCATTGGTTACACCACGCTTAGTGTATTTTGAGGAGGTACTTTAGTTCAGTTCCTCTTTCTCGTTCATTGCCTCAAGGCAGTGAGGACAGATACCTTTATAGTAAAGCTGTGTGTCATCAATTCTAAAGCCCTTACCAATTTCGCCAGTATAGCGTGGCATTTCCATAGCCTCAAAGTCATAAACCTTCTCACAACGCTTGCAAAAGAAGTGTGCATGTGGCTCGGTAACGCCATCGTAGCATACGCGGTGGTCATCAATGGTAATCATTGATGCAGCTCCGTGCTCTGACAACATTCTCAATGTGTTATAAACGGTTGTACGGCTCACCGTTGGAAGTTGTTTCTTCAAGTCAAGAAAAACCTCCTCCACTGTAGGGTGGGTGTGGTGAGTAGCCAAATACTTCATGATTGCTACACGCTGTATAGATGGGCGAATACCTAATGCTATTAATTTGTTATATACTGAATCCACTGTTGTCTACCTTTTTATCAATTTATACTAAATATATTTCCACTAATCATAACAAATCACCCGAATTAAAGCGAATGATTGATAGAATATCGCTGCAAAGGTACGAATTTTGTGTAAAACTGACAAATATTATGTTGGAAAAACTACAGATATTGTAGGAGTAGACGAGTGAACAAGTAGACGAGTGAACGAGTTACTTGTGAGAAAGACAGGGTAACATAGTAGTTTGATAAGAGAACAGTTTGCTCAGAGAAAGACACAGTAACAGAGGAACGATGGAGGAATAATAACATAATGAGTAACTTATCCACTTCTCAATTTGTATGCAATAAAGAGTGTTCTTATGTTACTTTGTCTTCTTTACAAGCAACTTGTTTCTTTGTCATCTTTTCACTTGTGTGCTTTGTTGGAACAGATAAAAGTATTACTTTTGTAATTGATAAATGTTTAATGTGTATATATAAAGATGATTTAGGATGAAAGAAGTTAGTTACAAGGATTTAAAGTTTAATCCGTTCAACCTTTTAGGAAAGGAATGGATGTTGTTATCTGCTGGTAATGAGCAGGATGGGTGTAATACGATGACAATTAGTTGGGGACATATTGGCTGTATGTGGGGCCATAACGACCCAACAGTTGTTGCCTATATACGTGCCAGTCGCTATACAAAGACCTTTGTAGATAAGGAAGATTACTTTACGCTTTGCGTGATGGATGCCTCTTTTAAGAAGCAAATGGCTTATCTTGGTTCTGTTTCAGGACGTGATGAGAATAAGATTGAGAAGGCTGGATTGACAAAGGTTTTTGCTGATAATAGTGTTTATTTTAAGGAGGCTAAGTTAGTTCTTGTTTGTAAGAAAGAGTATGCTGCAGACCTAAAGGAAAGTGGTTTTATTGATAAGGAGATTTTTGAACAGGCTTATCCTAATGGCGACCTTCATACGATGTATGTTGGTAAGATTGAAAAAATACTCGTTCGTGACGATGAGTATCTTGGTTAGTAAACAAGTGAACAAGTAGACAAGTTTACCAGTTGCTTGTAATAAAAGATGAACTGTAAGACGCAAAAGGTTTATAAGGGAATGAAAATAGGGTATATCTTTATCATTCTATTGCTTCTTGTAGCCTGCAAACCTTATGATGATTATAAGGAAAGGGGGCATTGGAAGCAACTGAAAGAAAACGAACGTATAGGTTTTTATTGGCGGCATAATGATAAAATCTATGCCGCCTTAGGCGATTCTGCCGTCCTTATCAAGTATGTTAAGCCTATGGAAGATGTCGATATAACGACCTTCTATGTGAATAAAGAAACTACCAATGGGATGGAGAATTATGCTAAGGATAAGAAGAATGTTTATTATCCTTTGCATGCAATATGCGTTGATGCTGACAGCTATGGTTATGAGTATGCTACAGAGCTTATTGTCAAGGGTGCCTTTCCCTCTTCTTTTAGATATGTCGGGGATGGGAAAGGAACTGATGGGTATACGATGTATAGATATGGTAGGCGAGAAGACAAGTGAAGGAGTAGACAAGTTAACCAGTTGCTTGTAATAAAAGATGGTATATCATGGTAATAGACATAGTAACAAAGGTAACGTGATAATTTAATAAGTAACTTGTTCACGTCCTTTGTTATTATGTCTTTTTTTTATCTTTTACACAAGCAACTGGTTCACCTATCTACTTGTTTACTTTGTTATTTTGTCTTTTTTATACAGTAAACTTGTTCACTTCTTCATTATTCTGTCCTTAATAGGATAGGTGTTGAGGCTCCGCACATGTGGTGCTAAGGCTTCGCACGAGTGGTGCTAACCAACAGCACAAGGCGTGCAGCACAACAATACCGCTGTAGAAGATGGGATATAAGCTGATTGATAGACGAGTTTAAGAGTAGGAAAATTGCTTGTTAAATTTTCATTTCCTTTTTCCTATCTTTCTCACAAGCAACTCGTCTACTTGTCCACTTGTCAACTCGTCCACTTACTTAATATCATCATATGCGCGAATAGCCTGAAGGAAACGTGCATTGACATCCTCGAAAGTATAAAGACCGTCAGTATTCTGATTGAGACCCTTCAACTTTAAGGAGAATACTTGTGGAGCATGCTGCAGGTCGAGTAGGGACATCTGCTTAAGTTGGTCTGTACTCTGATAAACAAGGTTTACGGCTATATAAGCTTTACCAGCAGCGTCGACCCACTTCTCTAAAACAAGTTTTGAACCGATAGGAGTCTTCTTCTCGATAGAGTTAGGAAGTGAATATTCCTCAACGCCAAGGGCAGCATCAACACTTGCAATGTTTGAGTCGTGACCACAGAGGAAAGTAAACTTACGATCTTTGTCGTTCAACTCATCGTACATATACTGCAAAAGTGGGTGAGCCACGTTAACAGCAACGATAGGAGCAGTGAAAAGTACGTCGCCATACACGTCTTTTACCTTAGCAATCTTAGTCCAATCCTCAGTTGTGAGTTTATGACCAAAGGCAGCTTTCATGCCATCTGGCTCTTCATAATACTGGAGGATAAAGGCGTCAGAAGCAGAGTTAGCATTCTTCAACGAACCCTTCATTCCTGGCTCTTGGTTGAGTTCAAGCGTAATCTGTGTATCGTTATTAACGAAGTCTTTTATTTCTCCTTTCTTATAATACTCACTTTGCTTCATGTCTAAGACCTTAGCAATGAGGTCGTAGCTCTCCTTTAGACTTTTGTTGATACCAACAAGTCCTTCCTTACCACCCATAGCATTGATTTGCTTCATAGCCTCAGTGCGGAAAGCCTCAGTGCTCTTTGTGAGACGAGGGAAGAAGATTGGGTCCATCTTAGATGGCACATAGCGGTGGTTCACACGTAGGTTAGCCACTGGCATGAAGCCACCAGAGAAGTATTGTGCAGTAGCGATACAACGCTGCATAGAGTTGGCATAGACATTTACTTCGTCAATTGTTGGAACATAGTTATCCTTAAACAATCCCGTTTCGATAGTCCATTTGCGGAAGAACTGTCCCATCTCGGTTTCAAGTACACCACCTCTGAGTGTCAGTTCGCTGGCTGCAGATGACCAATTTGTCCACTCGTGTGGAGTCATCTTGCTCAGTGCAGAACCATTGGTTGATAGTGGTGAGCGGATGTTATGACGAGAGAGAATAACAACTTCCTTTAGTTTGTATTTTCCTTTGAACGCCTCAGAACGCTGAAGCTGTGCCTGTGCTAATGCTGGACAAATGATTGTCAGTATTAAAAGGAGTAAGAGTGAATTAAGTTTTCTCATTGTAGTAGGAGGGGATTAGTTTATAATTTATAATTCATAATTCACAATTCATAATTATGATTGGTTTTAATTCAGAATTCAGAATTCAGAATTCATAATTATGATTACCATTGTTTGCTATAAAGATAGGTGATTTATCTATAGCGAATGATAATACCCTTATCATAAGCATCAGAAGTAATCATAATTATGAATTGTGAATTATAAATTATGAATTAATGTTAGAATTTAATCTGCAAACGTGTCTCAAGAATAGAGAATGTGTTGTTGTTGAATGCAGCGTTATCTGTTGCGCGAGTGATAGAACCACGAACACGCCAAATCATATACTTGTTAAGGTAGTAGTTGAAGGTCAATGACCAATCATTTACCTTACCACCAAAGATATTAGCATCCTTATCAGTCAAGGTAGAGTAGTTGTAAGCTGCAACAAGCTCCAAAGAACCTGGGTCTGGAGTAGCAATACCTGCATCAGCCTTGGTATAAGTATAGCCCTGACCATTGAGGAGGTAGCGTACATTGCTATATGCACCCCATGCGTTATAGTTTGGCATAGCGTTGTCGCGCTTGATGCCTACGTAGAAGTATTGAGCCTCGAAACCGAAGTTACCTATAGCAAAGTTCATTTCTGGAGAGAACTTCCACAGTGCTTTAGCGTCTGAGATGGTAGCCTCCTGTGCTGCAACACTTGCTATACGTGTTGGGAAAGGAGCTCTCAAGGTGTATGACTTATGGCTGAGAGCAGCTGTCTTGTTGTAACGTGGAGACTCATATGCACCACTGATACCGATGTGGAAAATCTTACCACGCTCAGTCAATGGGCGCCATACCAATCGTGTCATTGCACCCCATGCCTCGTTGCCGAGCTTGTCGGTTGTCATCTTCATCGCGTCATTCTCAGCAAATACTGATGCAGTAGCATGGAACTTCTCGCCAGCATGAACATACATCGCACCAATCAGACGGCTGTTAAAGAATGCCTGGTTAGCCAATGGCTCTTCCATTGAAACCTTGAAACTTGATGATGTACCACTCTGTAAACCAAACTGGTGTACGAAGTAACCCATACGAATCAAGTTCTCTTTGTTGAAATTATAGTCGAGACTAATGTCTTTTAATGAAAGACTTTGACGTGCATAACCAACATCAACCTTTGCTTTCCACTTACCATATGTGGCACTTACGCCCATACGTACGTCTGGAATAGCAACACCATCATTGAGCTGGTTATCAAGTGTCTCATCTGTTGAGTGCATAACACCTGCATCCATGAGGATACGACCTGTTGGTTTTACTACCAACTTTGGTTCTGCTTCTTCCTGAGCAAAGGCACTTGCACAAGTCATCAATGCACAGGTAGTAATAAGGATAATTCTTTTCATAAAGGTATTTTTATTATCAATCTTTTATAAATTAGGTTTCTAACTAAGAGTTAGAGCTATAAAAAAGAGTCAAAGAGGAGTTAAGCCATCAACTAAAAAGTTAATGTAAACCTACTGGCTTAACTCCTATGACACCTTATATTTCGTAAGACTTAGTTTGCTGTCTTAAATGTACTCTTAGCAATCTTGCCTTCCTTCTTCAGCTTAGCAAACTCTTTCTTTGCCTTTGCCAACTGCTCCTGGAAAGCTGGTTCTGCATGGAGACGTGCTACAACGGCTGCACTGATGAGACGAGCAGCATCTACATCGCTCTGCCAGTGGTAACCACAGATGACACGACTCTGACCCATTTGATAGCCACGCTCAAGGATTTCATTCTGACGATCAACGTTAATCTCTGACAGAACAAGAGCGGTAGCCCAGCCGATTGCAGTGTGACCTGATGGATAAGAACCATTAGTAGACAGCTCTTGCTGCTGCTCTGGGTTACAAGTCATCTCGTTATAGAAAGCAAATGGACGAACACGCATGTAGTGATCCTTAGCGCTACGTGTAGCCAAGTCACCTGCATCTTCACGCATATTCAAAACAAGTTTATAAATCTCTGGAGTTGTCTCCTTGCTGATTTTAATACCGAAAGCCTCTGAGAAAGCGTTTGGAACACCGTCACCACCTACACGTGCATCAGCTGCTGCCTGATCACCACGAGGAGTATTGCGCTGCATCTTACCCCATTGGTACTGCGCTTCGTCATAAAGGAACTGAATACTACCTGGCTGTGGAGGTGCTGGAAGAAGTTCGAGTGAACTTGCTTGCTGTCCATCCTGAAGATAATAGAGGTCTGGTTGTGTACGTACGTCTTTTATCTTCTTTGCCGCTGTCTGTGCGAAAGTGGTTACTGAGAACATTGCCAGCAAACCAACAACTAAGGTCTTCTTTGTCATTTTGGTAGAGTTTTAAATTTATAAAATGGTTTAATTAAAATACAATAGTAATATGTTGCTACAAAGGTAGAAGAAATGTTATAAACAAAATAGTTGCATCTCGCTTTTTAGATAAAATAAACGAATGCAACTATTGTTAATATATTGATTATCAGTTGTTACTCTTATTCTGGTAATTTTAAAATATAATAGACGATACTGGATGGATTCTCTTTGCAATAGGCAGTAAGAATTGCATTGTTATCACCGATCTTACTATGATAAAGACGACTGACAACAGGATTTAAGTTGCCATAGATACCTAACATTCCTGGTAAGAGTGTGCGCTTTACTCGTGGCATTGCAAGGAGCAAAATCAAGACTCGTACCTGCTGACTGTTGGCTGCAGTAAAGTGGAATATTTCTTTGCAGACTTCTTTATCTGTCATGGCAAAACTCTTGAAGAACTCGTCTGACACCTCTGCTATTTGGTCAGTGATGTCACGTGTAGCAGAGTCGATGTCAGCAAAGAGTTTTGAGTTAAACTTTTTCATGCGTCTTTCCTCATTCTCTTGCACAACATTCTCGTGTACAGCAGTATAATCTTGCATCAGTTTTTGTAGTGTCTTCAGATGTTTTATTTGGTTGATACGATTATCAATCGTCTGTAACAAGCGAAGGAGTACTATGCGGTCGCGGTTGTCAATGTCGTTTTCTATCGATTGCAATTCGTCCGACAGTGCCTTAGTCATTATCTCATAGCCTTCAAACTCTTTTAGTTGTTTGATACTATCAGATATATAGTTACGAATAATCTTCAAGCCATCCTGTGTGAAAATGTTCTCGTATTGATGCTTAACAGCAATGAAATCAGAATAAACTTCTGCCACAGGATGTTGTTTTGATTCATTAAGAATATGGTGAAGACGCTCTTTCATACCATCATTCAGTCCTTTTAGCACGAGTGTGTCTTGAGTAGAACGATGGAATTTATTGAGTCGTTCTTTAAGTTCTTGGATATGATTGAGCCATACTTCATTCCTTCGGCATTGTTCAATGACAACCTCAATGTTGTCCGTATTGCGTGCTTCTTCTGATTCATGTACCATAGTGTCACGTTCATAGACCTCAAATTGCTTGATTCGAGCTATTTGGTCATTCAGATATTTCACCATCTGAAGAGCTGTATCACGGTTTAGCCGGGCTATTCGTGCTGATAGTTTTGCAAACTGCTCATTGTTATTACGCAGACTTTGTGAGCTGATATTAATGCTATCAATCTCATTATTAATACTATCGAGGGTATTACGCTCTACCTCTGTCAGTTTGTCTTTTAAGGATTCTAAAGCTTCCAGACGTTGGTGTAGGTCGTCTTTGCTCATCTGAAGTTGGCGATAAGTCAATATCTGATGCCTACGATAGCTAATGAAGATAATACCAAGAATGCAGATCAGGGTAAAGAGGATGATACCAATAAGTTGTAAACTTGGCACTTTATTATCGAAGGTAATCCATTTGGCTACCTCTTCCTTTCCTGGAATTAACTGCAAAACGCCGAGGTCGGAGCCTATATATAGGGCGTTGTCAAGGATGACACCTGCCTGAGCATTGAAGTGGATGTCTGCAAAATAACTACCACAATCAATCAACCGTCCCTTTTTAATGATATATTTATGGATGCCTGTCTCTGGTATCGTATAGACAACACTGTCATTGATACAGAACATTCTACAGCTTCCATCTGTCTGAATAGAGTCAGAACCTTGAATCAGTAGATAATGATTGGTGAGCAATAGGAGATGAGGAGTCTGTTCACCGTATGTCAGTAGACTACTGATAAATACTTTATCATGTGTTCCTACAACTTGTTTTATCTGTCCATACTTTCCAAAGAATACACCATGGTTGAGTGTGGCAATATATATCCCTTCACCGTTTTTCACTTGATGAAAAGCTGTTATATATCTGTTATCCATTGCCTTTATCGTATCTGTCTTACCGTTTTGGGTATCAATGGATAATAGATAGTCTTGCACGCCAAGTAGTATCTTGCTTTGTCTCGGCAGAAATGCCATAGATGTGATGCGTGTCTTGGTTTGCGCCAGCAGTTGTGGGCGTTTAAAGAGCTGATTAATCAGGTAATGATTACCAAGATTCAGTCTGAATAGCTGATTATTAGCATTATAGTAATAAATGTCCTCACCATTGGCATACATCTCCTTTGGCAACTCATCATTTTCAAAGTCGTATATCTTCTTTGCTATCTGTTCACCTGCTTTCTGGCAGAATAGCTCATGTTGATTATTAACATAGATAAGGTCTTTGTCTGAAAGACATGCAGCAAGGACCGGAGGATTAGCGTTAAAGAAGCCGAGATGGTGTGGAATACGCCATACTGCATTCTTTGTCAGTAGCACAGAAAAGCCATTGCCATCGTCTGCAATGGATATCTGATGCGGATTGTCTGGAATATTGTTACGTAATGGAATGGTAACAAAACGCTTTAAGTTGTCTGATAATAGAATACTGGATGAGGTGATAAAATAGTAAGTTGAACTTGCTTTATAAAAGGATAGAACCGATTGAGGAAGCGAAAAGGTCTTACTATTAGCTCCATTGAAGCCTTCAATCGTCAGCTGATTATCAGATAAGATATAAAGTTTGCCATCATAAATAGCAACACTACGTATATTC
>FLSC01444279.1_pt1 | contig 21346 bp, 36 predicted proteins | sample 1550561 | NCBI WGS metagenome assembly FLSC01 (sample SAMEA4031775, study PRJEB14383) | metagenome | biome: human; feature: oral; material: saliva | place: Philippines | collected 2014 | reverse complement strand
AAGGTCAATACCCAACCGACGCTTGATTTTTGCAAGTTGGGCATTATCCATGATTATTCCCCTGCTTCTTCTTCGATTTCTTCAACGGGTTCATCTTTAGGCAAGACAATATCGCCTTGTTCCCCGTTTGATTCGATAACGCCTTTTTTCAAAAGCGCTCTAATGCGAGCATCTGTCACATTTAAGTCATGACGAGGATAAACCTCGCCCGCTTCATAAAATCGGTTGTTGTCTTTGGTGTCAATAATATTTCTAGTTACTATATAAGCCATTGACTCCCCTTTCTAATTTTTTAATTAGACGTTTTCAGCCGTAGCAGTCAAGCGAGCAAACGCATTGTCTTTTGTAACTGCAACCGCAATGTCCATTGTGCAACGGATTGCAACCATTTCTTGTTCAAATAGGTTGATTGGCTCGTTGTTTGCGCCTTTGATCGTAGAGATTTGAGCTTCTTCTGAAATTGAGTAGTTGATGTTGTAAGGAACGCCGTAAATAAGGTTGTCAAAGTCACCAGCGAGCAAGTCGCCTTTTTTGAAATTCTTAGATTTCATGTCAACTGTAACGATACCGTCCAATTTGTTAGTATCTTTATCGTAAATTGTTTTCTTGTCGCCGTCACGAGCATCACGCAAAGCTGAACGGTTTGACAAACGAGAAACAAACGCATTGATTTCTACGTTCTTATCTAGCAACTTATCTTCTAGTTTCAAGATATTTTCGTAGTTTACCGGACCAGTAACAACGTTTTCTGCGGTTTTAGCAGCTTTAGCGACTGAGTTTGTAAACGGTGATTCAAATCCAAGCAATCCAGCTTCGTCGATCTTAGTGTAGAATGCTTCAACGATTTGTGGTTTCATTTCTTCAAAAAATTTTTTCCATGTGTAATTAAGCACTTCACGAGAAGCGACCAAGATGATACCAAGTTTTTTAGCACGAAGTTTTACTGGTACGATTTCAGGCTTGTCAGTCTTGATTTTTTCTGTTTCATCTACCCAGTAAGCTGAAACGCCGTCCGTTTGAACGTAAACAGTTTTTTCTTGTTTTCCGTCCATTTCGTGATATTTTCCGAGTTGCATTACAAGTGAGTTATTAGCAACTTCTTTCATGATGATGTCTGTAAATTCGGTGTAAAGTGTTCCGTCTTTCTTTTCTGAAACTAAAACTTTATCCGGTGTGAATGTTTGAATTGTCATTTATATTTCCCCTTTTAGATAATTCTTGAATTGCGGAAGATTTCTCCGCTTGATTGTGTTTTAGAACCACCGAACGCCGTACTTACTGCGGGCGGTTCTGATTGTGTGTATTCAGACTTGATTTCACTAATAATACTTTCAAAGTCTGCAATAGCTTGTAGTGTACCGTCTGCTGTATCTTTTACGACGAAAGCAAGGACACGATCATTAACGGGCAACTTACGACTTGATAGAGTTTTAATAGCTTCATCTGTCAACTCTCGCTTAGTTTGTTCTTTTTCAAGACCAGCGATTTTATCAAGTAGCGATTGTTTTTCTGCTTCAGCTTCTTTTCTGCGGTATTCTTCAAGTTCTTTACCTGACAATTCCGTTTCTGCTTTATATTTTTCTAAAGCCTTTGCAATCGCTTCTTGTGTTGATTGAGCATGCTTTTCCTCAGCTTGCTTAAGTCGTCTTTGCATCTCTGCAACTGATACCGTTTTTTCAGGTTCTTGCTTAGGAGTGCTAGCTTGTTCCTCAACCGTAGTGTCCTGAACTTGAGTATCAACTGTCTGTGTTTGTTCTTCTGCCATGTTTGGCTCCTTTCTCTACGCTTTTACGGGCAACCCCCCCGAACTCATGCGCCTTTTAATGTCGTAAGCACGGTTTGGACAAAAAGAAAACCGTACGGGATTCCATACGGTTAAATATTTTGAACATAATAAAAAGCACTTAGAATTTCTAAATGCTTTCTTTTTTTGTCATGTCAATAATTTCTTTTAAGGTTGGCTTGGTCTTTCTAATTCTATCCCATGCCCTCATTTTTAAAAAAGTTGGTAAAGGAATGCCGTTTATTTTAGGCATTTCTTTAGATAGGTTGTAGATTTTTCTTATTTTATCTTTATTGTCCAATATATATTGGTTACGAGGCAAACAATAAAAGACGCCATCACCAAAATAGCTTAAATCTTCGTCAGATATTTCAATAAGTTCTTCCGGTTTTACAAAAATAGACCTATTTACTCTATCTTTGCCCTTAGAAAAAATCTTTTGTACAAAATCTTTATCAAGACCCATTTTCTATCACCTCCAAACCATAAACAAGCAAGCCGTCGTCAGTTTCCGTTTTAGAAATAATGTTATATTTCAAGTTAGGTTTCATCAGATATTCTTTTTCAGGGTTGAAATCCGCTAATTCAGCAATATAAGCGCCCGTTTTCTGCCCTTTCTTAACAGTAACCTCAAACAGAATATTTGCACCGTCGCCGTCACGAGCGAACTCCGTAGCATAGTTCTTGTCTAAACTAAATGAAGTAAACGACTTGTCCAAAGTAAATTTTTGCCCAACTTCTAAATCCATATAGCCTAAATCTTCGCCTAATGCCGAAACAGAACCAGTACCTCTGAACGCTTTAAACGATTTTTCAGGGGCAAAATCTGACAAAGCTTTTTCAAGTATAGGGATTTTATTTTTTGTTTTTCTAACTTCCTCTAACGCAAATTCTAAATCTGCTTCACCTTGTTCTTCAAGCCAAAAATCTTTTTTAAGCTTCAGTGCTTTATCAAAGCCGTAACGTTTAATATTGTTGAAATCGTGGTAATCGCTTGTAGTGTAAGAATAGATTGCGTGTTTTTCTTCCTCTGTAAGTCCATTATACCACTTTTTATACTTCGTTTGCTCGTTAAAGAAGGCATCAATATCGTCTGAGTCTTGCGCTTCAAAAATTTCATCATCTTCAAATGGCAATAATTTTTGATTTTCTCCAGCTATTGCTCTTGTTGATGAAGAACCCTTGTTGTTTTCTCCGGTTTGTTCAAGAATTATGTTGTCTTCACTCTCATCCCATTTTTCAAATTGATCTAGCGTACTTCTTCCGTCTTTATACTTCATTTCAATATGTCCATACGCTGAGCATCTACAATTAGGGTGCATAGGAAACATATTTACGCCTTTTTCTACTTTATCAATGGGTACTGCCGTGTTATTTAATGGCCTACATATATCACAAGCGCCACTTTCTGCTACAAAAATCATATGCGTAAAGCCGTTATCTTGTAAGACAGCGTGGTCTGTGTCTGAGTTTATCCTTGCTATCTCAGTTTTAATCAACCGTTTAGCATTATATTCACTTGTGCCGTACTTATTAGCAAGCATCTTCATTTCTTTTTGATAACCGTTCATATCTGTATAGATACGGTTCAAAGAAGCGAAAACATCTCTTTGGAGTTGTGGTTGAAGTCCATTTTTACCCCAAACACGACTAGAAAAACTCTGACCGTAAAAATCAGCGTCTAAAATCGCTTCTATGCGCTTTTTCGCTCCACTTGAAGAAATACCCAAGATACCCGCTTGGCGCTTGTATTCGGCTAAATATTCGCTTCTACGAGCCTTATCGAATACTTCATCAAGGTTACTTGTCAAACTGTTAATTTCAAGTCCTAATTCAGCTTTCAAAAGTTCCAAACGACTGACTTTCATCTTCAAGTTATAAACCCGTAACCATGAATTAGTCTTATGACTAAAATCTTTCTCTTTAACGGTTTTTCTTGCCTTTTCTGCAAACTTGGTAACGTCAAACTCAGAAGCACGCTTCATGGCTTCTTGCTTCGTCAAACCCTCACGCCCAGCATAACCAAGATAAAACTTATCTATCTGCGCTTGCAGTCTATCATAGCTTTCTTGGTATAACTGCGTTATCAGTTTGTCACGGTCTAAATCACGCTTTATTAGTTCAGCTTGTGCCTTACGTTCTGCGTTATATAGACGGTTATCAGCTTTCTTGCTCATTCATGCCACCTACTAACTGCATGATCTCGTTGTCGATTGCTCCAGACTCTTTCAAAATGCGTGACTGCTCTGTCTTGTAGTCCGTAAAGCTAGCGTTATTCATGAGTGTTTCTTGTGATACCACTCCGCCCGCTTCAATATACGCTTTGATTTCATTCCAAACGTCTTGCGGAATGTTCGGATGGAAAGTGAAGGTCAGCTTACTAGCTTCAATCAATGGCTTATTGATAGCTTTGTGAATGTTACTAATCAACTCATAGCGTCTGCGTAAAGCCTTTGTAAAGAACGTTTCTTTGTCCTTGCGTACTTGCTCAAGGCCTATCATCTTATAAAGCAAAGCAATTCCCGATGAAGTAGCATTAAAGCGGTCATCTTCCAAGTTAGGGATACGACTAAAACGATGAATGTCATTTGCTAAACGGTTCTTATATGCTTCCGTGCCGTTTACATCGTACTGTTTGTAGATATATCCAGCATCTGCGCTTGTTTGTTGTCCATTTGCGCTAATGCCCGTTTGAAGAAGCATCATGTTAGCATCTTTCATTTTAGCGAATTTTTCATCACTTATGTTGATAGCTTCCAAGTCGCCTTTGATAACTAACATCGCATCGTTCAAGTCGCTCATGTAGTTGGCCGTGTCAGACTGCCCAGCATCGTAAGCATCAATCAATGGGATTTCACTTTCAAAGTCTCCCATACGATAGCGGTTATTCCACCACTCGACAACGGGTACATCTTTGTATTCATGCTTCGTGATTGTATCGACAATCAAGCGTACTGCATTTGTTGAATAAGGCTTGAAAGTGATAACTTGGTCTTTCGTATAAACCGTCATATTCACTTTATCCGCAAAAACTGGAAGATGCACGGCGCAAATGATATTTTGTTCGACTGTTAGATCACGAACGACAAACATTTCAAGCGGACTAATTGAAACAACTCTATCTACCCCGTCTTTATCTCTAAAATGATATTCAAAAGCACGGCCATAGATTGAAGCATCCAAGGCTAAATCGCCATTCAAGGCGTTTATATCGTTGTTCCATTCGATTTCTTGAATTGTTTTAAGTTGCTCTTCATCTGCGCCCTCAAGAATCCCTACTGTGACAGGATTCCCGATAACGTAGCTTGTCGCAAAACTAGAAATATATCCGCCCCATTTATGACGTACTCGGTAATCTGCTTTCTCGTTGTCAAGTCGTCTATGCCCTGACAAGATACTGTAATTGTCGCCTTTAGCATATGAAGCTAGCACTTTCAAGCGCTTTTTCTGACTGCTGAAGAAAGTGTCAATCATATCTCTAAAAGCTTTCTTACCGTTTGCCGTATCTAACAATTCACTACTTGAAGCATATCTAAATTGCTCGTTTGCGATTGTTCCAAAATATAGACTGTCAAACCTCGTCTTTGTGGTTGTGTCTATACCGTGTTCAAATTCGTTTACTTTATCCACTCTTTACCTCCTAAACATCTTATTGATTTTACTGATAGCCTTGTCAACGTCCACGTCTTTTCTCGTTTGATATATCCTATCTTGCAAGGCGTAGCGTATAGCATCTATGCAGTGGTTATAGCTATCAACTGGTTCGTTGATGTATTCATTTGTCTTTCTATCTTTCTTCCAAGTATAATTTTCAAGTTCTTCAATCAATTTCACACATCTTTCATCTACTATCCAATCATACTGTAACAAGTATTGAATACCTTGCATAACCGAGCCAGCCCCTTTTTGAACGTCTATCACTCGTGGAATACCAAGATTTCTTAATTCTTGATTTGATTTCTTTTCAGCGCTATCTGCTCGTATCTGCTCTTTAGCATATCCAAGCGCCTTAATTGCTTCAGCTATCTTGTCATTCGTCAACCCTTTCTTAACATATTCTTCAAGGGCATATAAGCGCTTGTTTTCGTCATCTATCTTGACGTGCATAAACGCTGACGGGTCGTTGATAAAACCATAGTCAAGGCCAAAATAAGCGGGCAAGTGTGCCAATTCGTCCTTGTTTAGCAATCGTCTTTCATACTTAGGGAAAATCAGCTTATCGAGTGTCGCAAACTCACCCAAAGCATAGATTTTGTAATAGGCTTCGTTCCTATTGGCTAGTTCTTCGATATTCTCGATAGTTACTTGATCTAAAAACCGATTATCCTTGTATGACGTATGATAAACAACTGTATTTTTTGGCTTCTTAACAAAAAAAGCGTTATACGTCCAATTTACTTTTGAAACGGGGTTAAACATCAAGAATATTTGCTTGTTCAAATGCTTCTTATCCCGCAAACGCAAAGTTAACTGTGTGTAGTCGTCTAGCGTAAACTCTGATGCTTCTTCCATGACGACATCTGACACGCCTTTGATAGACTTGATTTTCTCCGGGTTGTCTAACCCTTTAAAAATAAACTGTGCGCCGTTTGGCAATTCAATCCGATATGCTGAATTGTTGACCTTGCACTTATCTAATAATTGCCAACTGTCCAAGCATTGCTTCACATCTTCAAAGATGCTATCATGAACCGTAGCGCCTACCTTACGCAAAAATAAAACCTTTCGTGGATGCTTCCAGTCTTGACAAGATTTAAAAACAACCTTTTGTATCACGCCATGACTTTTACCGCTCGAAGCACCCCCATAGTGTACCTCGGTAAAGGTTGAATAGTCGTATAGCTTATCGAAGATATGCTTGTTAAAGATTTTTCTAGGACTATCAATAATAATGTTTATTCGTGGTTTATTAGTCATTATCATTCCAATCTCCAACGTTGATTTCAATCACTCGTTTATTAGCAATATCTGTATCAAGCATCTTTTCTTCACGTTTGTTTTTAATTTGAAGTGATTTGATACGCTCTTTCTGTTCTTTTTTATCAAGGCTATCCTTAGCATCTGTTGTGGTCAACTTGCTGATTTGCTCAAAAGCTCGGACATTGCCCTTCATAGCCTTCTGCATCATGACCATAGCTAAAGCCATTTCATTTGTTGAATCAAAGCCTAACTCCTCAAGTTGTTTTTTTACATTTGGACTTGCAACCTCAGCTTGTAGTATTGTTTCAAATGCCTTTCTCAGATTGGCTTTTTTTCTTCGAGCTTTGCCTGAAGCAATTCCACCCTTCCGTGTTATTTCTCGTAGTTCTTCGGGAGTTCGCTCGGAGTTTGGTATTAAATTATCTGCACCAGCCATCGCCTCACTTCCTTACTGTTTTAAATAATTTCAGCTCACTTTCTCAGCAGTAAGCCCTGTTTCTTCTTCCCATCGTCTAATCGTTCGTGCAACGTAGAGTGGGTCAAGTTCCATACCGTAATAGATACGTTCTGCCTTCTCGCATACCATAAGAGTAGAACCGCCACCATTAAAGCTATCAAGTACTCTGTCGCCTTTCTTGCTGGAATTCAAAACACACCTAGCAATCAACTTCAATGGTTTCATGGTTGGGTGGATGTCATTTCTAACTGGCTTATCTTCGTAAAAGATAGTAGTCGGAGTTGTTTCTTGCATGGTCTTAATGTAAGAGATTAGCTCGCTCTTTGTCATTTCTTTTAGGTTTTCTTCGTCCTCTTCAATGACCGTAGATAGTGAACGATTGTCGACAAAATAGTGACTCGCTCCATCTTTCCAGCCATACAAACAAGGTTCATGCTTCCATTGGTAATCTTGACGACCTAACACAATAGTATTTTTTACCCAGATGATTGATTGTTTTAACAACCACCCTGTCTCTTTGACTGCAGCTCTAAAATTCAAGCCTTCCGAATCTGCATGCCAGATATAGAACGCCCCCCCTGGCTTCAAGTGGTTGTTTGCGACTGCGAATGCATCCCTTAGGAATTGCCTGAAGCTGACGTCGTCCATGCTATCATTCATAATTGTCATAGCTTCCTCGGTTCTACCTTGGTAGGTCACGTTATATGGTGGGTCGGTTACGTAGAGGTCAATCGTTTCTCCGTCGATTAGTTGAGCCATATCCTCAGCTGATGTGCTATCGCCACACATTAAACGATGTCGCCCTAATTGGAAGATATCGCCGTTCTCTATACCTGTTTCTTCCTCTTGAGAAAACTCTTTGGCATCTTCTGGATCCTCGGACTCCTCGAAGTCGTCCAAGGAATAATCGACATCATCAAATCCAAACATGGTCATGTCCAGTCCTTCGACACTTTCAAGCTCTGCGTAGAGTAGTTCTGTGTCCCACTCGGCAACCTCGCCTACTTTATTATCAGCAAGTCTGAACGCTTTTATTTGTTCTTCTGAAAGGTCGTCTGCAATTAAGACTGGCACGGTTTCGAGTTTCAAAAAGCGTGCAGCTTTATATCGTGTATGTCCGTTTATAATTTCTCCGTCTTTGGTTGCTACAATTGGAACTTTGAACCCAAACTCTCTGATTGAGTTAGCGACTGGCTCTACTGCCTTGTCATTGTTCCTTGGGTTATTTTTATAAGGTCGTAGCCAATCTAACGGCTTATCAATTATTTTCACCTTTACCTCCGACAGAACCAAAAAACGCATATCATGAAGATAAGCGTTTTTCGGGTTATATGGTTTTTCTTTGCTTTCACAGCCGATTCTGTGAAACGGGATAGCAGGAATCGAACCTGCATACGTTTCAGACCCTTTATAGTCATATCGCTCCACCGTTGAGCTATATCCCATTAAAATGCAAGGCGACTGCAAAGCCCTGCGGAGAACCAATAGTATATCGTCTTTTTAAATTTATTTTTTGCAGTCTTAAAGGCGACGGCTGGAATCGAACCAGCGGAGCAAAAAGTTTGGAGAGTTTACCATTTTAAAATTAAAGAGTTTATAGAACCTTACGTCGCCATAAAGGGCGTGATGCCCTTTGGTAAAAAATATATAGGAGTTTATCAGTCATGCTTACCGCTTTGCTGATACTAGCATAATATCACTTTAAAACTATCATTTACTTTCTTTATTATCAAAAGTATCAGTAATTTCTTGAATAGCTTTATCTCTTGCACGTTGAATCGTTGCGCTGCTACAATTCAGTCTTCTTTGAACTTCATCCCACTGAAGCCCGTCAATATAAAGTAACCTCATTACAATGTTTTGAATAGGGTCAGAAAGACTTTCGATTGCTTTGATTAAATCATCTTGCTCTTGATATTCTCGTTCTATCTTCTGATAGATTTCATTAATTTTATCAACCACCTTAATATTCATATCTTCAGTTCGATTATCATTCGATGGCGACTTAGGCATACTATCAAACGACTGACCTTTAACTGTTCCAGACCTAAGACTAATGATCTCATGATGCAAAGACTTGATTTTAATGTTCACATAAGGCAGTCGTTTTAAACGTTTCTTAATATCAATCAATCTATCCCTCCCCTATCAAAACATTCATAGGAAGATTAAAGTACGTTGCTACATCTTCCACTTGATAAAAGTTAGGTCTTGCCTTACACTTTTTCCATTTAAAAATATCTGATTGAGCGTATCCTAAGATGTCTGCTAGTTTTTCTTGTGATAATTTATTATCTTTTCGTTTTTGTTTCAGCATGAATGCAAATCGTTTACGTTGATTATCATTTAATCTTTGCTCGTAGTTCATCAGGTAATTCCTCCCACTTCACAAATGAACCATCAATCCAGCGACCTTTACGATCTTTAATTTCATGGTAGGCCAGTTCAAAACATTCATCAAAGTCATATCCAAGATTTTTTAGATAACCAATACATCGCACCAGATTGTGTCTGCACATTTTCTTACTTGCAAGATTCTGAGATAACTGAAATTCACTGATATTAGCATTCATTAAGTTGAAACAATCAAGTACATCTTTCTTACTGATATTCTCAGACTCTTTAAAAATCTGATTCACATCTTCCTTAATTAATAAGGCCAGACCGACAATAACGACTGCACAGTCTCCGATGCTGTCTTTCATGACTTTCTCATTCTTCTTGAGATAGCCAGCGCATAGTTCACCGAACTCTTCACTGAGTTTTAAAGACTGCTTATCTAATCGTCCACCGTTTTCAAGATCACGGTCAATAAACCATTGTTTTACATTTTCTAGTGTGTTCATAATTTTTTTATCCTCCTAATTCACTAAAAGCAACTTCCCATCTGTAATCATCATATTTCAGGACAATGTCTTTTAAAATTTTTCCTTTCGAAATTTCAATTTCTTGAGTGAACTCAAAACCTTTTTCGAAAGTGAAAATCTTAATATCTACATCATGGTTTTTTGATAATTCTACAAAGTTGTCAGGGATTGCTGCCCACGCTTGAGAGAAATTTTGAATTTCTATTATTTCAAAAGCATCTTCAAAATACAGTTCTATTCTCTCGCATTTTATAAACGCTCTTCTACTTTTGTTAATACGAATGGATGAAGAACCAATGCTCTCTATAACCAACGATTCTCCATTATCTTCATAAGATACGTCGTTTAGCTTAAATAACATATCTTTCAGAGCTGACTTAATATTCTCAGAGCGCCCTCTTAATTTGATTGTACCCTCTGCCCAGTTTGGCATTATACACCTCCAATATTTGAAGCGGTTATAATTCCACCTCATCTCCGATTTCTACTTTTTCAAATTTTTCTTCACTCACAACAAACACATTCCCGTTAACCGTGATAGTGAATAACTTTCCAATTTTTTGTTTTTCCGTAACCTTTCCAGTTATCTGATATTTACTATCAGCATGATATACAAGCAAGGGTTTCTGTTGCATGAATAGCAAGCAAGTAGTAAGCAAGGCATAGCCAATTAAAAAGCGTTTCATTTTCCTACCTCTTTTTCTACCGTAATTTTAAATCCATAATTATTTATGTTTAATGGTAAAACTGAACCAATTTTAGTTTCATCTTTCAATAAATCAAAGATAACCTCCAGAATTTGCTTGCCTAAAATCAATTGTGTCTCTAAAATATTTTGCTCATTATCCATTTACTCCACCTCCAAAAGTTCTGGATTTTCAAATTTATTACCGACAACTTCAAAATTATAGTAAGCTAGATAAAGTGGTTTCCATTCTGCGTTTCGTTTATGCAGTTCATCTACAAATCTGTAAATAAAACTTGCGTAAGAACTGTGCCATTTGACAACTGCTTTTCTGCCTTTGTAATCAACTATATCCCCTTCAAATATTTCCTTACCGTTCTTGTCTTTGAGTCCTGTTGATTGCATGAGCTCGATTTCGTCGGCTTTGCGTACAAACGTAATATAATCTCCGATAATATCAAGTTCTCCGTTAAACCAATGAATTTCATCAACATCAATCATTTCTTTGTCGTTTTTTATCCACGCTCTAAATTTTGGTATCATCTTGCTCCTCCTCAACTTCAATTCCCTCGCAATCAAACACCCAGCCAAAACCTGCTTCTTCTAGTTCTTTGCGGGTAAATTTAGTTCTAAACGGATACCACTCACCACACCAAAATATTTTACCGTCCTTCTCGCATAAAAACTGAGCATGGTTTTTGTGGTTTCTTGCTTTTGGCATAGAGATACGATACTTCGGTTCTTTCTCGACCTCGTAGCCGAATTGGTGCATGTTGACGAGGATTTGAATAGGGTTGCCTTCGCAATCATTAATCCAGCTAGTAAACTCTTTATTTTCTAATTTTTCAAGCTCATCCCTGAAAGCAATCCAATCCCAAACATTAAATTCAAAATCATCTTTATGCTCTTCATACCAATCTGCCACAAACTGCGGGATTTTGACTTTTTCGGGTTCGTCTAGTTGTTTTAAATCTCTCAAAACTTCAGACGTATCAACCCTTCTGAAAAAGTTATGGTTCAAATACTCGTATTTTCCAATCAATTCCTGTTTATTCATCTTCCAACTCCTTCAATTCTTTCCGATAGCTTTTAATTTTCTTTCGCCAAAAATCACGCTCCGCTGACCTCATCTGTACCGATGATTTCTGACTAGGCTTACTTAATTCTTCGATTTTCGCTTCTGCTTTCTCGATTGATCGTTCTAGCGATTCAATCATTTGTTGTTTATATGCCATTTTCGTCCATTCCTACGATTTCAAGTTCAATTCTATATTTCTTGTTTCCAGACTTTCCGCCGTGTCTAAAATCCGTTGACTTGATAACGTGATAATTATCATCCGTCCAAAATTTCGCATCGGTCAATCCGTCTAATAGCGCCTTGCTTGTTGGCGACCAGTTCGGCGGGTCATATCTGCGATTAGTTGGGGCGAATACCCAAACAATCACTTTGCACGGTTTATCCTCGTTGTAAGGTAAACCGAAGTAATTTCGTAAAGTGTTTTGTCCCTCGTAATTCGCTAGTTGCCGTAAAAACTTCGTGATTTTAGCTTTCTTCTGAAAATGCAGTCTGTCATTCGCTGAAATCATCTGTTTTCTGTCAAGTTCAAATTTTAAAACTAGTTTTTCCATGTTTCAAACCTTTAGAACGGTAGCATATCATCTGAAATATCAAGCGGATTTGTGCTTGCATTTCGTGAAAAGTCCGGCGCTTGTCGTTGTGCTTGTCGTTGTTGCCCTTGGTTACCTTGTTGTCCTTTGCTTTCTAAAAGCTGGAATGTTTCAGCGACTACTTCCGTCACATATACCCTTTGCCCTTGTTGGTTGTCGTAGCTTCGTGTCTGAATGCGTCCAGTAACTCCAATCAATGAGCCTTTCTTTGCCCAGTTTGCGAGATATTCTGCTTGTTGTCGCCACATCACGCAATTAATGAAATCAGCTTCACGCTCTCCATTTTCGTTTTTAAACGTGCGATTGACTGCGAGGGTAAACGTAGCGACTGCCACGTTTGAGGGGGTATAGCGTAGTTCTGCGTCTTTTGTAAGTCGTCCGACAAGTGATACATTGTTTAGCATTTTTTCATTCCTTCCACTGTTTCAAAATCAATATCGTGAGCATCTAACCATTCTTTGAAGTCTTTTGCTTGTTGCAAATCAAACCAAAACTTGATTGTGGTTACATACCTATCATCGTTTTGTTCCGATTTTGCTTCGTTTTCGATAACTTCGCCAGTTTCAGCATCATACGCTTTGATACTTGCTTCTGCTTGTTCTTTTGCGATGCGTTCAATTTCCGCTTTGCGTTCTTCTTCTGCTTTTTTTCTTGCTTCTTGTTGTTCTTTGAATAGTCTTGCGCTTTCAACGTCTTTTTTGATGCTTTCAAGAACTTCTGCAAGGGTTTGCCCGCTTTCGTACGCTCTAATATAAGTAGCTGGGCCAAGTTCATGAGTTGCGCATTGACTACTAATAATTGAAATGTCTTGGTCTTTCTGATTTTGCTTTTGCAATTCAGCAATGACAATTTCTTCTAATTCTGTTTCTGTTTTCTTCAAAAGTTGGAAGCTATCTTTTTTAAACTGACCGGATTTTGTGTATGAATCAAGGTATTGTTCAAAAATATCCGGACTGAGATTGCCTTCAATGGCTTTTTCTTTGAACCAATTTCGGACTGTATCTTTGCGCAAGATTTTTTGGTTTTCTTCATATCCGTCAATCTGTTGTTTCAAGGTATCAATTAAGCCCTTTAACTTGTTATAAGGTGCTTTATATGCTTTTTCAAATTCTGCATACGGCTCATTAATTTTGCCTTTGATTTCTTTTCTACGTTCTTCTAAACTTTGACTTAATTTGTTTAAGTCGGTTCTCGCTTGCTTGACTTCTTCAATCGAATTGACTTCTAAATCAAAAGTTCCATACTTTGCGATAGCTTGTTCAATACCACTTTCAAACGCTCCAAAGTCGCTAAATGCGACCTTGGCGGGTTCAAAATTTATTTTGATAGTTTCTAGTTGGTTGATTTTTTTTGCTTCTTTCATGTTTCAAAATCTTTCTATGTAAACGGCAATTCAATTTCTTCAATCGGTTCTTCTACGAAAAATGGAATCTCTTCCGCTTGGTTTTCCGTTGTGTCAATTTCTTTTCTTGGTTGTTCTTGCTTCATCTGTTCAATTTGTGCTTGTTTGCGTTTCATGACTTCCTCACGGCTTTCTTGTGGTGTAACATCAATAGGTTGTGATTGCTCCATTTCGTCTGCGGTATATAGTCCTCCCACGTTTTCGCTGAATGCTTCACGCATTGCGGAAACTAGCGCAACTTTACGGATCATCAACGCCGGCATCTTCGACCACATAGATTTACCTGTGTTATATGCTTTAAAATCTGCATCAACTTCAACGGGCAATCGTCTATCTTTTCGGTAAACTTTCGCCCAACCGCCTAAAAGTGTATCGTTTTTACTATGAATTGTTCCTGTGATATGTTTAATTTCTCCATCTTGTGTTTCTACGACAATACCAGCTTCAAATCCGTCAAAGTTTGGATTTTGTTCTGCTCGTTTCATGAACGCATCCTTTGAAACAACTACTTGTGCTGGATTTGTTCCGTACTTAATGAAATATACTTCTTTTGTGAACGGGTTCAAATTTCGTTCTTTACACGTTGCGATAAAATACGCTAATTCTTCGTCACTTGCTTTTCCAGAAGCATCTAAATATTGACGTACGATTTTTGCGCTTAATAATTGCGGATTTGTTAAAAAGTCTCCAGTTGTTTTTACTGCTACTTGATTTGTCATTTTCTTTTACCTTTTATCTTTCTTTCTATGCGCTCCAGTATTCGTTCAAGTCAACTGCCATTACCGTAGCTAGATTTTTCTGCTCAGTTAAAATTTGTCGTTTGTATGGTGCAAGTCCAGCTTGTCGTTCTTCTTCATTGCGTGGTAAGTAATACCCGCTCGGTTGTGTTTTCTTCGCAACGATTGGATGTTTGAAATTCACTCGTAAACTCTCAATTACTTCTTCAAGGCTTCGTTTTGACAGTCCAGTTTCTTGTCTAATCTGTTCAGCCTTGATAGGTTCTTCAAACGTTGCACGGTTGATAATCAAATTCAATACACTTGTTTCAATTTTACTCATTTCTCTACTAATCATATTCCCTCCCAATAAATACGCATCTTAATTCTGTACTTCCGCACTCTTTACACTCAATAGGCGGATAACTGTCAATCACCTCAAATTCATGTCCGTAGTCGCAACATCCACAATCCCATATATACATTGTCATTGCTCCTTTGGTTGTGGTAATGCTAGTAAGTCAGGTTTAAGACCTACTGGTGCTTGTGTATCAAACGTGAATTTTCTATCGCAGTTACGAATGTTTTCTCTTGCTATATTGTTGAATTGATTTCGCCCTTGCTGATAAACATCAATAATTGCTTGATCTAATCTTTCTTGTTCTTCCTTTTGTCGTCTTGCTTTCTGCTCGCTATTTGCAATTAGTAGCAAAATAATGAATAAGCAAGTCATAATTGTTACAAGTCCAAGAAATTGGCTTGCCAAAGTTGGTTCTGTCATTTTTTATACCTCTAATAATTTCTCAAGGTCAGCAATGCGCTGATAAAGTATTTGTTTTTCTTCTTGTGCTGCAATCAATTCACGGTTCAAGTCTAATGCGACTAATCGCCAATCTTGATTGATTTCAATTTTGGTTGTTTTGAAAAACCATTTTGTCATTCTGTCTAATAGCTTCATGCGATGCCCTCGCTATCTAGTAGATTATTAAAAATTCCGTCAAGTACGTTGTAGAAATGATGTCCGTTTGGTACAATAATTTCTTCGTCTTGTTCAAGTTTTCGTCCGAAAGCGTATATATTTACTTTCATTTTTTCTTGCTCCATGTTATAATTTAAGTAGTAATTTTAGTAAGCGCCTATTCCCGTAGGTGCGTTTTTTATTTCGCAAACTGATAGACACTTCCATTCATTGAATAGTAAGCCATTTCATCCAGTTTGTGATTGAAACGCTCGTCACTTGTAATCAGCAAGCGTTCTTTTAGATATTCTGATAGTTGATAGTGGTTTTTCTCAAAATCTGCTATCAGCTTTTTTCTTTCTTCCGTCGTTAAAATGGTAGTGTCCTCCTATCTTCTGAATTGTCCGGATATTTGAAAGTCAAATCCTTAGCACCTTTAGCAACTCGACTAACTAGACTACTATCAAATGTCTGTTTCATGTTTTGCCCCGTCAAGTTTGTAGTAATGATTGTCTTTTCTCTAGCATCTAGCAAGTTGTAAAGAAAGTCTTTTTTCCAAGGCGTTTGCTCTCCTTTTCCGAAGTCGTCCAAAATTAAGTAGTCAACTTTCTTGAGTAGTTCCAGCCATTCGTCCGTTGTCCTTGCATCTTTCTGACTAAATCCACTTTGGATTTTTTGAAACATGGTAGGAACGTTCACAAAAAGAACGCTTTTTGGATTGTTATTGGCTTTGAAGTCGATATTTAACTTTTTAGCAATTGCAATAGCTAGATGCGTTTTTCCAACTCCAGCTTGTCCAAGTAAAATTGCGTTACCCTTGCCGTCGTTGAAATAGTGCCTTGCCACTCTCAAAGCGTAGTTTTTGGCTTTCTCGTCAATCTCGTTATTGACCGTGAATGTATTAAAACTAGCTTCTTTCATATCGCTTGGCATAATGCTATTTCTGTTAAATACTTCATACGTTCCATTCAAAATTGAAGAGATAACAGCTTCACCAATTTTCTTTTCTTGTTCCCGTGCCATGTCTTCACGCTGACACTCAGGGCAAAAGGTAGGCTGATAAGGTGTGCTTCGTCCTTTGGCTTTGACCGGATGCTTGAATGTCCACATATAACAAGAATGCTTTTTGCATATCTCGTTTTCGTTCACGAAATAAATTGGATCTAAACTTAATTTTTCCATTCAACCTCCTTTCTAAAAAGGTAACTCGCCTTGATATTCATGCTCGATTGTGTTTCCTACAATTCTAGTTTTTGAAGCTGAGTTTTTGGCGCTCTGTCTTTCTTCTTCGTGTTCATTCACTTGTTCAAGTGAAGTAAACCCTTTTTCTTTCCATTTCTCCAAAATTGCTTTTAGATAGTTAAAGCTAGGTTGATGAATTCCCGAAGTAATCTCAATAGCACGGTTCAACATATCAAAATTCATTCCGTCAAGTCCTACATATTCAAGTAGTTGTTGATGTTGTTTTTCATTGATACGAATACCGCTAGTTTTTAGATTTTCAGCTAGACTTGGACTGATTATTGTATTATCACTATCCTTACCTATACTATCCTTACCTATACTATCCTTACCTATACTATGCGGACATTTGTCCGTCACTTGTCCGTCACTTGTCGGACATTTGTCCGTCACTTGTCCGTCAATGTATTTTTTTTGACTTGTAACACGCTTGCCGTCAACCACTAAATTAGTTTTTTCTAGTAGTAAATCACGATAACGTGAGGGTTGAACCCTATCTGCTCGTATTTTATTTTGTTCTTCAAAGTCTGTAACGAAGTAAACCATATCGTCATTTAATGGTAGTATGAACTTCTTAATAACTAGCAAACCTAATGAGTCTTCGTTAGCGCCTATCATTCTGACAATTGGAAACGCTTCTACAACTCCGTCGTCATCACTCGATAAAACCAAGTGTGTGTAAAGTGCTTGCGCTTCAAATGGCATCATTAAAAACGGGCGACTTTGAAAGATTTTTTTTGATAACATTCTTCTTTCTGCCATTATTCTCCTTTCTAAATTTGGTATAATGAAAATAAAACGAGGTAATTCTGATGAAATTGAATCCTGATTGTATTCGTGACCTATTGCTTGATGTCGAAGCAAAATCTACATTTGATAATGTTGTGATCTACTACGAAGAAAATGACGAACCTTTGTTTGATAAATACGGAGTAGATACTGTTTTTTATCACATTCGTCAAGCAGATTGCGCAGGTTTCTTTATTGGAGAAGTAACTTACACTTCCGATTTATCCGCAATTATTATTGACTTGTCTCCAGAAGCGCACGAGTTCCTAGCTAACATTAGACAAGATACAAATTGGAATAAAACTAAGAGCATAGCTTCAAAAGTAGGCTCGTTTTCATTGAATGTTTTAAAAGACATATCAGTAGGAGTCATTTCAAAAGTTATTTCAGACCAACTTAACAAGTAAAGTAATTTTTAATTTAGAAATTTTTGTCGTCGTTTCTAGACTTTTTAATTCATAACTTGTTACTCCTGTTAATTCCTTGGAATCCAAAATCAATTTATTGTCATGTAAGGACAAGCTGCTTAATCGTGGCTTTGCTGTGCTTCTTTTAGTAACATACGGCCAATGATTTGGTCTTGGCATATATTTTTCCTCCTTTCTATTTTGTCGCACTTATGCGACTGTATCACTAAAAAAAATGGACATAGCTTCATCTTTTGAAAGATTGAGCGTTGATACAATCAAGTTCACTTCTTTGATTGAGAAGTTGCCATTTTGTTTCATCTTGCGGTAAAACGTACTTTTATCAATACCAATCTTGCTTGCAAGTTCTTCTTGCGTGGTATTGCGTTCAACAATTTTACCTTTTAATTTTGAAACATCTACCATATATTCTCCTTTCTTTTGTCGCACTTATGCGACTTGTTGAATTAAGTATAACACCTTAAAAAGTAAATGTCAACAAAAAAATCGCATTTTTGAAACTTTTTTTTATTGCATTTTTGAGACTAAAGGTGTAAAATAATTGTGTAATATATAGGAGGCAATTATCATGAACGTTGGAGAAAAAATAAAATTAAGACGGAAAGAATTAAGAATATCTGCTGACGATCTAGCCGATGCAGTCGGTGTTTCACGCTCTACTATATTTCGTTACGAAAAAGGCGATATCGAAAAGGTAGGTCCTGAAGTCTTGAAAAAGATTGCTGACAAGTTAAGAGTGTCGCCGGCTGACTTAATGGGTTGGAGTGGAGAAGAAGACGAAAAGGAAACGTCAAGCGATTATACTTCATCCGACTTGCGCAAAATGGCAGAAAACGCTAAAACTTTTGACGGTAAGCCGTTAAATGAAGATGATATTGAAGCCATTCAAAACATCATAGAAATATATCTAAATAAAAAATGAGCATTGAAGACATTTGCAAAAAATACGGTGTCAAGATAGAATATTTTGACAAGGATTTGTGGAATAGAAATGGCATCTATATAGACGAAATCAAAGTCGTGTTCGTGAGCAAGGACTTAGCACCCGAAAAACAAAAACAAGTCATATTGCATGAGTTAGGACATATCAATCATACTGAAAGAGAATACCAAAATGCGCTGATAAGGTGCGAGAATGAAGCTAATCGGAATATGATTCATCATTTGCTAGCCGATGCGCTTGACGGCTTGGAAAGTCCGGAAGATTTTAATTATTTAAAATTCATGGAATACTACAATTTGAAAACTACGACTGAAGAAATCATGGTAAAAGAAGAATATCAAGCCTTACTAAATTAGTTATTTAATTTACGGATTTAAAATCCGAGAAAACAAAAGGAGAAACAACATGGGATTGTTTAAACAAAAAAATGCAAATGCTTTTGAACCTAAAAAGACAAAAGCTGAAATCTACTTAGAAAATCGGGGTATAACCGGATTGTCTGAAAAAAGTCATGGACAAGTCAAAAAGATTGCGAATGACATTGCAGGTAATGGCTGGGCAAAAGCTGGACTTGCTTTGACGTTTGCTAAATTGGAAGAACAAGCAAAAGTTGGCTACTTGTCCGCACTAGTCGAGCAAAACTGGATTTTGATTGAACAAAATCAACAAATTATAAACGAGTTGAAAAAATTGAACGCAAAATAAAAAAATCCCACGCTCTGATAGTTTGGCGACTGCGAGCGTGAGATTATCAAGTATAAAAAACAACCATTAAAATGGGCGTTTTCTTATACTCTATTTTATCAAAAATAGGGGGTAAATACAATGAAAAACACAAACAAAGTAGCTATATATGTTCGTGTTTCAACTGCAATACAAGCCGAAGAAGGTTATTCGATAGACGAGCAGAAAGACAAGCTAGAAGCATACTGCAAAATCAAAGACTGGAAAATATACGATACTTACGTTGACGGCGGTTTTTCAGGCTCAAACACAAAACGCCCCGAACTTGAGCGCTTAATAAATGATGCGAAAAGAAAAAGATTTGATATTGTGTTAGTTTACAAGTTAGATCGCTTGAGCCGTAGCCAAAAAGACACACTTTTTCTAATTGAAGACGTATTTTTGAAAAATGACGTTGCTTTTATCAGCTTACAAGAAAACTTTGACACCTCTACCCCTTTTGGCAAGGCTTCAATCGGTATGCTTTCAGTATTCGCCCAGCTTGAGCGTGAGCAGATAAAAGAACGCATGATTTTAGGCAAAGAGGGGCGGGCAAAAAAGGGTAAAACAATGGCATGGACGACTATCCCTTTTGGCTATGACTATTCAAAAGAGACGGGCATTTTATCCGTCAATCCAACTCAAGCGCTTATTGTCAAGCGGATATACGAGGAATACTTAAACGGTAAGTCAGTTGTTAAAATCATTAGAGATTTAAACGATGAGGGGCATATCGGACGAAAAAGACCTTGGGGCGAAACGATAACAAAGTATTTACTTAAAAACGAAACATATCTTGGCGTTGTGAAGTACCGAGGGCAAAAGTACGAGGGTCAGCATGAACCGATTATCTCTCAAGAATTATTTGACCTTGTGCAATTAGAACTTGAAAAAAGGCAAATAGATGCCTTGAATAAATACAACAATCCAAGACCATTTCGGGCAAAATATATGCTTTCGGGCTTGATGAAATGCGGGTATTGTGGAGCATCATTAAGAATACACGTTACGCCAAAAGATAAAAACGGGCGTTCGTATCATAAATACCAGTGCGCAAACCGTTTCAAGAAAGATACAAAATGTAAATCCGGCTGGTATTCTCGTGAAGAATTAGAAAACAACGTTTTGAAGCAGTTATCAAGAATTAAGTTAGAACCACAATACCGAAAAGAAACGCTAGCCAAAAATGATGAAACGATGAAAGTCGAAGAAATAAAAGAACAACTGAAAAAGCTAAACAATAGACTTGAAAAGCTGACCGAATTATACTTAGATGAGATCATAACACGAAAAGAACTCAATGCCAAAAACGAAAAACTAAAAATCGAAAAAGTGTTTTTAGAAGAGCAACTAGAAAGCAAGAAAAAGAATACAATCAACTTGCGACAACGCAAACTTGCTAGACTTTTAAAGGATTTCAATCCCGAAAAATTAAGCTATGAAGATGCTTCAAAAATTGTAAAATCAGTCATAAATAAAATTGTGGTAACAAAAGAAGAAATGACGATAACGCTAGACTTTTAAAGGTTTAGCGTTGTTTTTGTATTTTAGACTAACTGATAATAATCACTTTATTATACATTTTTCATCCTCCTACTTATCTATTCGAAGGAAATCAAAAAAAGTTACAACATTTGTAACTTTTTTAATAATAATATTAATCTCTGTGAATCGTAAATCCAGTAGCTTGTTGATTAGCCATGATTGTCATATCTGTGATTTGTACACGACGTGGTTGACTGGTCACATAAACTACTGCATCAGC
>FLSC01001927.1_pt2 | contig 21646 bp, 18 predicted proteins | sample 1550561 | NCBI WGS metagenome assembly FLSC01 (sample SAMEA4031775, study PRJEB14383) | metagenome | biome: human; feature: oral; material: saliva | place: Philippines | collected 2014 | reverse complement strand
CGCAGGAAACGGTAGCTGCCGCCCGCGGGCACCTCCTGCAGGGTGCGGGAGGGGACCGCGACCACGGTGCGGTTCAGTTTGTACTCCACGGCACCCTGGGAGGAATCCGCGCGGAGTACGAGCCTGCCGTCGCCGGTGCGTGCCGTAATATCGGCGTGACCTGCCGAAAGAACCTTGATGTCCGAGGCGGAAACGTTCTGTTCCTTCGCCAGACGGTCCACCAGCTCCTGCGGGTCACGACCGACCGCGCAGTACAGGGTGCCGCGCGAAGAACGCACCGACTCCGGCGCATTGACCGCGGTGGCGCTCAGCTCAATGGCGTACTCGCCGGCATCACTAAACGCCCACGACAGGTGCGTATGCGCCTGCAACGGAAGCTCCAGCGAACCCATATCGCCGGTGCGGATTGCGGTGTCCCCCTCACGGGTGAGGTTCACGCCGCGCGCATGCGAATCGCACAGCATTTCCACCGCGCCGAAGGTCTGCGTAATGAACGCCGCCAACTGCGCATTTGAGGAATCCGTAGAGGTGCGCGCCCGCACGCTCTGCACCTCAAAGCGCATGCCTGCATCCGAAGAGTCGGTGGGGGCAGACTCGTTCTGCCCGCCCTCTTCAACACGCAAACCCAGCCAGATGGAGTCCAGGGAGGCATCCTCAACAATGGCTTCGAGCTTGCCGCCGTACTGCTCAATCTTCTCGGCAACCGCCACGGACACAACCCCGGCGGGTAGGTTCGCCTCAACCATTTTGCTGAGCTTACGCTGTTCCAGCAGCAGACCGTTCGTCAGGGCACAGCGGGCGTAGGCGACATCGCGGATATCGCGCAGGCTGGGCTCATACGAGTGCGGGTCAGCACCGGCAGGCACCAGAGAGTGCACGCTGGCGCGCTCCCCGGCAATCTGCTGCGCCAAATCCGCCAGAATCGGGGTCGTGGCAACCACACGCATCCGGTCGGAGGAGGTGTTCACGGTGCTGGCGCATCCGCTCAGTGCAAAGGCGCCAGCCCCCACCCCCGCACCCACCGCGATACGGGAGGCGAGGGTGAGGGCGGTACGCCGACTATATGCTTGTGCGCGGTTGCCGGTATGCCCGCTATGCGGTGTCACCGCTGCGGCCCTTTCGACGTGCCGAACGCAGAATCATGGCACCGAGTGCCAGCGCCAGAATGGAGGTGCTGACCATGAACGGGTCGATGACCACACCGGTGTTCGGCAACTTGCCTGCGGCGGCTGCCTTCTGGGCGTTGGCGAGTTCCTGGCTGGTCAGGGCGCAATCCTCGCCGGAGGCGGTCTTGCCAACGATGCGCACCTTGGATCCGTCGGGCTTGGTGACGATGCCGGTGGCTTCGTCTACGGTGCCGTTGACGGGGTTCTTAGCGGTGCTCTTCTCGCCGCCGTTGTTGGCGCCGTTAGCGCTGTTAGCGTTGCCGCCGTCCTGCTTGGTACCCGCCGCGCCCTGCGCGTTGTTGCTTGCCGGGGCGTTATCGGGGTTGCCGACGGTGAAGTGCAGAACCGATTCGCTGCTGACCTGCTGGCCGTTCTTCAGGCGTGCCGTCCAGCCGATAGTCACGGTGTAGCGACCCTCGGCGGTGAACACCCAGTTGCTGTGCTGGTGGGTGTTTGCGGGCACCTGGAAGGAGCCGCCGCTACGCGAATCGAAGACCTTCTGACCGGCGGAACCGAAGTTACCGGAGAGGAAGGTGGACATGGTGCCGGGGCCCTCAAAACCGTTGAGGCTCATGGTGACGGGGCCGTCGAGCTGCTTGAGCAGTTCGGGGTCCTGGGTGCTCCAGCCGAGCCAGGGCACGCCCTGCTGCTGGGTTGCACCAATCATGTGTACGGGGGTGCCTGCCGGGGCGATGTTTTCCATGCCTGCGGGCAGGTTGAGCTTTGCGGCGTCATTGAGTACGAACTCGAGGGCGCCGGGGGAGACGTGGCGGGCGGGGCTGGTGCGGTCGTCCTTCACGCTGCTGGTGAGGGTGCCGCCGTTGAGGATCGGGCCCACGTCGAAGTGGCCGTGGGTGACTTCTTCACGGCCGCTGTGCTCGGCGGTGTTGACCACGGCGAGGGTGGGGATGCTGGTCGGTGCCTGGGCTGCCTGGTTGCTCTGCTTGTTGTCCTTCTGAGCGTCCTTGGAGTCCTTGGCATCTTCGGCGGGGACCTCGGTGGCGATGCACTGCTGGTTCAGGCTACCGGGCAGACCGGAAGACAGCACACCGCTGCCGGTAATGCCGCCGCCGTTGCTGGGTGCGCTGACGTTCTGGGCGTTGGAGCCCTTCACGCTGCTGCGGGAGTTGCCGCCCTTGTTTTCGCCCTTGTTGGAGCCGTTATTGGTGTTGTTGGCGCCGCTGATAGCGGTAACACCGGATCCGCCCTGGGACGCCTGCTCACCATTCGCCGATGCCTTCGCGCCGTTCGGGTCGGTCACCTGCGCGGCGTTCTGACCGTTCACGGATTCATCCACGCGGCGAATACCGGTGGATGCGCTCGCCTCCGCCGATGCACTTGCCTCAGCACTTGCGGAGGCAGAAGCGGAAGTAGATGCGCTGGGGCTGCTGCCGCCGCTCTCGGTTGCGGTGGCGCTCGCCTCGGGGGTTTCAGTCGCCTCGCTCGTGCTCTCCTTTGCTGCTTCCTTCGCGGCGTTCTGCGCGTTCAGGAGCTTGAAGCCCTCCTCAGCGTCGGTGCCCACAGCGATGGTGTAGGTCGCCTCGGAGCTGACCGGGGTGCCGTCAGCAAGGGTTGCGGTGGCGCGGAAGGTCAGCTGGTAGATACCCTTGCGGGTGAATGCCCAGCTGAGGTGCTCGTGACCGCCAGAGGTAATGGTGTGCGGTGCGAGCTTGTCGTTGGTGCTGAAGACGCGCGGGTTGTCGCGGCCGGATTCGGTGAAGACTTCGGCGCGGCCGCCTTCGGGTACGCTGCTGCGCACGAGTTCAAGGTTGATGGTGTTGTCCTTGAGCGCGCCAGGGCGGATTCCTTCCGCACCGAGGCCGGGGTAGAGCAGGCCGCGGGTGCGGGTGGAGGGAATGTAGAAGATGTCGGTGCCTTCGGGGGCAATGTAGTCGTAGCCTGCTACGACGTTGGTGTGTGCGTCTTCGACGTCGGGCAGGTGGAAGACGGTGCGGGCGGGGTTGAATCGTCCCTGCTGGCCGGGGCCGGTGTCTGCGAGAGTGGCGAGGGTGAACTGGTTGCCGTCGAGGAATGCGTTGAGCATTTCGGTGTGTACGCCAGCGATGACGTAGTCACCTTCGTAGTTGACGTAGCTGCGCGACTCGGTACCTGCCTGGGCGCCGACCTGGTTTTCCTGTGCATGTGCGGCGGTGAAGGTGCCGACCTGGGGGAGGGCGAGGGGCGCCCCGAGTGCGAGGGTGCATCCGAGGGTGGTTGCGCTGAGTAGGCTCAGGGGTTTGGTGCGTCCTTGCATGGTGGCTCCTTGGATGACTGCTCGTTGGCTGGCACACTACCCGATGCTTTCGGGGTTTGCCCGGTGCTGGGCCCAGTACTGGGTCCGATACTGGATCCGGCGACCTGTTGCCGGTTTCTCCCTTGCGTCCGGGGTGTGCTCTGCCGTGTTTTTCTCTTTGTGGATGTGTATGGTGTGCGTTTTTGGGCGCGCCTCTGCGCACACGTATTTCTGAGAATCACTATACTCACTTAGGTTCAAAATGACAATTATTTGCAAAAGAGCTACCCTAAGAAATAGAAAAATGAGAAAGGTTGTCATGAGCTCTCAGAAGCAGACCCAGCGTCGGGTCACCACACACACCCCCGCACTCTTCATCCCCGGCGGCAAGCCCGCCCTCCGCCGCGCCGCCGCATTCCTCTCCGCCGCAGCACTGCTCGCGCTCGCAGGCGCAGCCCCCTCCCTGCCCGCCGCAGCAGGCCCCGACGACGGCAAAATCGTCACCACCAAGGGTCACGTTGACGCACCCAAGGCATACTGGGACGAGCAGAACGGCACCTTCGTCCTCATGAACGAGGCGAACCCCTACAAGACCGGCGCAGACACCTACGAACTGGATAAGACCGTCAACTGGGTCGGCAAGGGCTACAGCACCAGGGACGGCAAGTCGCAGTACACCATGACCCTGGGCGACTCGCCCTCCCTGGCGTTCCTCGGTGAACCCGGCCAGACCCTCTACATGGCACCGCACCTGACCTACGGCAACCAGGACCCTATCTGGGCTGGTCTGGGCGCCTCCACGAAGGTACCCACCGAGCGTTTCCGTGACGGCGTGTTCGCTACCGACATCCTCTCCGTTGAGGGTCCCGGCCGCATGGAGCTCTTCCGCTACAACCCGGATGACGCGCCCGCCGACGTGTACCGCATGCTCTCCAGCAGCTCCACCGGCTGGCACTCCTGGCTGCTCGACAAGGGTAGCCACACCCACAACACCACGACCTTCACCCGCCCCGGCCGCTACGTGGTCACCTACCGCACCGTGGCGCGCTCCACCGACGGCCGCATCATCAGCTCCAAGCCGTCGAAGCTGGTCTGGCAGGTTGGCGGCATGCAGCCCGTGCTCGGTGACGGCACCCCCACCGCCGTACCCACCGTTGACCGCTACAACGCGGCACCCGTCGGTGACCTGGACGCCGCAAAGTACGCACTCTCCGTGGCACCGCACCGCCTGGACGCCGACCCGGCAAAGAACAAGGATGCCGACGACAAGCTCAGCGACATCACCTTCACCGCCGCGAACAAGAACCTCAAGGGCACTCTGACCCTGTACAACAACGGCTACTTCCTGACCGACTTGCCGGTGGTGAACGGTACCGCCACCTGGTCTGAGATGCTCGGTAGCGAAGGCTCCCAGCTGCAGGCGGTCTTCACCCCCGACACCTCCGACGCGAACAGCGCGGAGGCGTCCCGCTGGATCTCGCACAAGCTCACCTACGAGCCCGGCCGTGCTGAGAGCGTCTACAGCGACGACGGTAACGGCTCCTGGCCCGAAGAAATCCCGGACGAAGCGAACACCGTGCTCAGCACCGAGCAGTACACGCCGACCAGCATGGACTACGACGTGACCGTCACCCCGAATGGCAACGGCTTCAGCACCGTTGAGGTCCGCTTCAAGGACCCGAAGGTGCGCGGCTTCCTGCGCGGCGGCTTCTACGCCCAGGATGACCCGGTCTACCCCTACCTCGATTTGGAAGGCTCCATCGAGGACGGTGTGGCTCGCTTTACCTTCCGTGACGAGTCCTTCTACAAGGGCACCGCTCTGCGCGTGAAGATGCTGACCCACCCGGATATGAACGCTTCCGCCTCCACCACCGAGGTCGCGGCGAAGTACGAGCCGGGCACCAAGTACACCGCACACGGCGCGCTGGCACCGGACAGCGCACCCATTGGCGATGCACCCAAGCCTGCCCCGGTGGATCCGGCACCCTCCGCTGAGCCCACCGTCGCGCCCTCTGCCGAGCCTTCTGCTGAGCCGAGCGAGGCTCCCTCCGAGGCTCCTTCCGCTGAGCCGAGCGAAGCTCCGTCGGTATCTCCCAGCGAGGTTCCGACCGTACCCGCAGTGCCCACCGCCTCCGCAGAGCCGAGTGCACCTGCCCCGGCACCTTCCACCCCGGCGCCTTCTACTCCGGCACCGTCTAGCCCCGCACCGGTCAACCCGACCCCGAGCGCCCCTGCTCCGACTAGCCCGGCACCCTCCGCTGAGCCGTCCACCCCGGGAACCCCCGGCAACCAGTGCGTACCCGGCAAGATTGACGGCCGCACCAAGATTTCGCACGGCCACCTGGACATCCAGGCGACCCTGAAGGACCGCCAGCTGTCCGTGGGTCTGCGTGACGACAGCGGCATCATTGATGCTGATTCGACCGTGCGCCCGCTCGATTCGGTCGTGTGGACCGTCAGCGAGAACGCCCGCCGTGTACGCACCGAACGTATGGCTGACGAGAAGCTGAACTTCATGGGCCCGGTCGGCACCGCCTTCTACGGCCTGCCGCAGACTCAGCAGAGCGGCCTGCCTTGGCCCGGCTACAACACGCAGGACATCGACTACTCGCAGCTGCGCGGCCCCGTGCGCCTGCACGTGGTTCCGAAGGTCATGCCTGAGGGTGCACGCTTCGGCATGTTCACCGAGTCGCTGAACGGTGCGGATGTGCTGCTGGATTCGACGACCGGCAAGACCACGATCGACATTGATTACGCGACGCACGCACACGCGAACTGGGTGTTCTCTGAGCCCGGCCAGTACATGTTTGACGTGCACTATTCCGCGACCTTGGCTGATGGTACTGAGGTGAACAGCCCGGTGCAGCAGCTTGCGGTTGCTGTGGGTAAGAAGGCGTCGGATGCGTGCTCGTTTGAGACTGCCGTGCCGAAGGACCCGAACGCTGCGTCGGACGACTTTAGTGGTGTGCGCCGTGTGGATTCGGCAACCCCGGGCGGTACCGCTGGTGCTCACCAGCCCGGCTCCGCACAGTCTGGTACCGCGCAGGCTGGCTCCGGTCAGGCTGGTGCTTCTGGTGCTGCCGGTGATGTGAACGCGCAGGGTTCGACTGACGGTTCGGCTGATGGTTCTGCTGGCGGCGTGTACCCGGGTGGTATCTCCGGTGGCGGCTCCCTGGGTCAGTCTGGGGTGTCTGCTGCGTCGGGTGGCGCTAGCTCCCAGCAGGGCGGCCTGGCGCGTACTGGTTTTGGTGCGGTGTCTGTGGCTGTGGGTGGCGCTCTGGTGCTTGGTGCTGGCACTGTGATGGTGCTGCGTTCTCGCCGCCGCGCCTCGTAGCGCTCGCCGCGTGAGGATACGCTGATACAACGAAGCCCCCGCGGCTGAGAGATAGTCTCTCGGCCGCGGGGGCTTCATTTTTAGTTTATGAGATTGTTATTCTTTGATTTCTTCAAAGCGGGTCGTAGTAAAATCTCGATCCTTTTTGTCGGATGAATTTAATACGTGGAACAGGTATTTTTTGCCAGGCTTGACGGTCTCAATATACTCGGGAATCTTGCGACCTTCCGGAGGAGTAATCATCGTGAGAGTGCCGCATTCTTCCGTCTCAAAAATACCTTTGGGTCTAATATCATTCATGCCGCTTACTGTTCCGCCAATCTCTTTTGTATATGCCTTAGTTACGGTACAGGTGGCGGTAATGCCGTCGCTGTCATCACGTAATTCTTTAGGGACAACAAAGAACATGTACCAAATAATGATGAATGAAATAATGAGTGCTATTCTCTGGCGGCGCTTGTAATTAATTTCCATTAGTTCCCCTACTATAACTCGGCAGAAAAATGTAATTTCATTAAATATCTCATTTCTTTAAAAAATATTATTAAAAAATTCCTTGCAACTCTTTTTTCTTATCTTGGTGTCGATTAATCTTGTACCTAATAATGATGTAGGGAACAGAGAGAATGGACAACACTAAAATAATTCCCCAGAAAATACTAAAAATGGTATCTAGCATTTTTACTCCGCCTCCTGAGCAGTGGCATGAGAAGAGGAATCCTCGTCTTCCGTCTCAGGAATAGTAATACCCACGGTGACGTACTCCTTCACCGACCACCCAGTTGACACCATCGATACCGTGAATAGTAGCGCGGGTAGCCACTCTGAACGGTTCAGTGTGTTGATCATGTACACCAACGAAATGCAGCAAGACATCCCCACCATGCCGACGCACACGGCACGCAGGGTCCGGTACCCCTCAGACCCCTCCTCAAAACGTGGGTGGTGCAGGTAGAAAAGACCATTGCATACGAGGTATAGGAACCACGGGGTAAGGAGGAGCGTCAACGCCAGGGCAAGTGAATCGTAGCTTGTAGCGGAGAGACTAATTAGGGGAACCACAAGGCACAGAACCGCAAAAATAGCCGCCGTCACAACACCCACACGGGTTGAGTGCCTATCCAGCTGTTCCATGCGCTGCAGGTCAGGGGCGCCGTCCTTGGGATTGGTGCGTGTGGCTAGGGCAAGGACGATGTACGACCCGGCAGCTATATACCAGGAAGCGAAGTTCGTTTCCGGGGTCCACGGAGTCGTATCCCCCTTGAGTACACCGAAAGCTGTAAGAACCGTCAGCACAATCAAGCCCACAGCGCTGAAGGAGAAAACAAAGATAAAGAAGTGGTGGAAAGGGCCACCGTTTGCTTTGCCTGCAATACTTTCATCATGTGCCATGTCTAGAGCTAAGAGGGTCACAGGCCCCCCAACGAAGAATATCGCACCCCACGGCCAGTGTTCGACTATACCCAGCAATAAAGATGCGAGAGCCAAGAAAATAAAACCGAGCCACATGAAGAGAAGCCTGGGGTCGGTTATGGCATTGAGAAATGCGTTCATGCTATTTTCCTTTCAACTATTTGGACTCTGCTACGGCGCGGTCGAGGATGCACTGCAGGTGCTCCGGGATGTACTCGCCGCCAGATGCCGAAGCACCCCATGGAAGATACGGTTGAGGGGCGCTCGCAGGCACGGCGACTGCCGCGTGAACGAACGCCCCCTCCATCAGCGACGGCTAATCATGGAACCAAATAAACCGGTTTACTTATCCATCTCGTAGACCCAGCCGCCAGCGTTGCAGTAACGCTTACCGTCCTTCTCAGTGATGTAGTAGCCGGGGTCGTGGTTCTCGCACTTCTGGATAACCTCACGGGCCTCTCGGTTAGACTTTTCAAGGTTCGCGGCACGAATCTGGAAGAAAGCAAACGTAGCAATGTACGCCACCAGAACCAGCACGAGAGCGGCAATCGCCATGCCCTTACCCTTGCCGGTGCCGTTCTTGACCATGACCAGAGCGATCACAGCGAAAATAATGGTCGGGATGGTCAGGAACGAACCGATCACAAAAATGCCGGTCAGGGCGGAAATAATGCCCAGAACCAGTGCGGTTACTGCCGCCCACTTCTTTTTCGGTGCCTCGACGGGTGCGCCGTATGCGGGCTGTGCGGCGGGTGCCTGCTGGGTGAACTGCGGCTGCTGCGGTGCAGCCGGCTGCGGGGTGTTTTCAGACATGAAAGTCCTCTTTTCGTATGTGGTTGGTGAATATCCGGAAGCGCACCACCTGCAGGTGGCGTACCTTTCCCAAGGATACTCTATGTGTTTGAAAGCTCTGACAAGTTGAATTGTCGAGTACTTTGATGGTCTATGGGTTAGGTGGCTAAAAAGTTAACTCGGTGCGAGGCTTGGGTGAAGACTGGGCGACCATTCACCGGCGGGTGATGACGGCGCTCAGGTGAGCAGCTCCTGGTATGCAGAAAGCCCCTGGGCTGAGAGGTCATCTCTCAGCCCAAGGGCTTCTTACATTCCATTTAGCCGGCTGCAGGTTCAGCTTCCGGGTCCTCCTCGTCCTCTTCCTCCTCGGGAATGGTGATACCTACGGTGACGTACTTCTTCACCGACCAGGCATTCATCGCCACCGACGCAGCAAAGAACAATGCAGGCAGCAACTCCAGACGAACCAGCGAATAGCCCAAGTACCCGAGCGCAATACACCCCGCCAGGCCAGCCACGCCGATGCACACGGCACGCAAGGTACGGTACCCCTCAGACCCCTCCTCAAGGCGGGTGCCCTGCAGGTAGAAGAGGCCCTCACGCACAACACGTAGGAACCCCGGGGTCAGGAAGAGCGCGACCGCTAGAGCTGCCGGGTCATAGCCTGCAGTCATGAAACTGGTCAGGGGAACTACGAGGCACAGAACCGTGAAAATAGCCGCTGATATAACGCCCACTCGGGTTGAGCGCCTATTCATCTGCTCCATGCGTTGCAGGTCAGGAATCTCATCATTAGGCTCGATGCGCTGGATGAGGAAGGCGACGATGATTAGCCCGCCAACCATGTACCAGGAAGCAAAGTTCGTCTCAGGGGTCCACGGAGCCGGGTCCCCCTGGAGTACACCGAAAGCCGTCAGAACCGTCAGTACAATCAAGCCCACCGCGTTGATGGAGTAAACGAAAATAAAGAAGCGGTGGAAGAGGCCTCCGGTCGCTTTATAGCCAATATTTTCAGCGTTAATCATATCTATGTAAGCAAGATTGAGAGGGCTTAAAACGAAGAACAGCGCACCCCAAGGCCATACCCCAATAACGGCCATCACTAGAGATGCAAGAGCTATGAAGCTAAAGCAGGACCACAGGAAGATTAGCCATAGGATTCTAAAGGTTTCAGAGATAGCGTTCATGCTATTTCCCTTTCAACTATTTGGACTCTGCCGCGGCGCGGTCGAGGATGCGCTGCAGGTGCTCCGGGATCTGTCGGTACTCCCCGGCCTCGGGGGAACCAATCTCGTACGTGCGGGCGTAGCAGATGACCTTGATGAGGGCGTCCATGTCCTCGTAATCACCGAACTCTACAAAGAGTTCGGGGATATACTTGGGCGGCCAAACACCGTAGCGTTCGCGGAAGAGAATCATGTGGTAGATGTAGGTTGCGTCGAAGAAGACGGGGCTGAAGCCCAGTCGGTAGCGGCCCATCTGGCTACTGCTGATGAGTAGGTGCCCGCCCTTGCCGTTGACCTGCATATGTATTTTGGTGATGCTGCTGTAGTCGAACTCGCGGGTTTTGAAGCGCCAGTTCCGCCATTTTACGGAGGTCTCATTCTGCTGGATGTAGAAGGAATGGGTGTGGATAGCCATAAGCCATAGCCAGCATCCCAATATGTTCATAAATAGAAACGCCGGAATGTAATCAATAAGTGTTTCTGCAGGAAAAGTAAGAGGGAATAGAACACACGTAAATATGGTCATCAGGTCTAGACAAACAACAGCTAGCAGTGGCTTTTTCTGCCGCTGACCCAGAGGAATATACCCTTTGGGGCGGTTGAGGCCGATAGAGCCGTTGGTGACGGTTTCGGCAAGAAATTTTCTGAGCATGAAATGTCCTAGTGCGATGGTTGGTTACATGTAGACGTCGGCAAGGCCAGTGACCTTCCCCAGGTTCTCAAAGTAGCGCATCGTCTTCCCCGCACAATCCAAACGGTTCACCTGAGCCACATCATCCGGATTATCCATGTCAGGCCAACGCTCGTTCTCAATCCTGAACCGCACAATCGCCAAGAGCCGGTAATTTTTATGAGGCAACGGGCTAAACAGGGCAATCTGAGTGCCTGACTTGGCGTAGAACCCCACCATATCCTCGTCTTCATATTTTGCTGCCTTGTAGAACACGACGCGGTTGATCGCGGTGAACGGGTAACGGGTCGGGTTGGAGAACCAGATGCGCTGCTCGATGCCGTCGGCGGAGGTCTTCACGTAGGCAACATGCACATACCGCAACAGCGGAAGGAGGGCAAATGACAAGCATAGGTAGAGTATTTCATTGCCTGTGCCAAATTCTTCTTCAACATAAATATGTAAGAAAGCCATTAGCACGGACGGGACGGGAACAAATATCAGGCATAAAGCTTCGAACCGAGTAACCCGTCGAATATAAATACCCTCGCGCTGCCGTTGTTTGTCTTTCCAACGTTGCACCTCGTAATTGACGAGGACATAAATCGTTAAAACTGTTGTGAGTAGAGCGAAGATACCCCAGAAAATAATGAGGAAAGTACGCATGATGGGTTCTCGTTTCGTGTGGTTGGTGAATATCCGGAAGCACGCCACCTGCAGGTGGCGTACCTTCCCCAAGGATACCCCGGTGTGCGAATCATCCTAGACCGCACGCTTTGGCGCATAAGGCTCCTCAGCCCACGGGGTTCCACGGCTTAGCTAGCTGCAGGTTCAGCCTCCGGCTCCTCTTCGTCCTCTTCCTTCTCAGGGATTGCGATACCCACGGTCACGTACTTCTTCACCAGCAGGTACGAGGCGATCACCGGCACCACGTACACCAGCGACAACCCGCTACCGTACTGCACAACATCAGCGGCAAGACGAACCGCCGCCAAACATCCACCCAAACCCACCAGAGCGACGCAGAAGCCACGCAACACACCATACCCGGCAGTACCCTCCTCAAAGGTCGACGCCCACAGCTTGAACAGGGCGCGGCGCACAAAAATCAGGAAGACCGGCACCAGGCACAGCACCACCGAAACACCCACAGGCTCATAACCGGCGGTAGCGAACGAAGCCACCGGAATAACCAGGCAGAAGAACACCATCAGGGCACTCACACCCAGCACCACCGCGCGCACATACCGGTTGATGCGCTCCATACGGCGCAAGTTAGGGATCTCGTCGCTCGGCTGCGCGGCATTGTAGAAGAACAGCAGCAGAACCAGCGCGGACGCCGCCACATACCAGGGCGCAAAATTGATGCCGTCCGCCTGCGGGGTGAAAGCAACCGGCGGGACACCCGCCAGGGAGAGAGTAGCGAGCAGAACAATCGCGGTAACGCAGAGCGTGCCCACCGTCAGCAGAAAGTAATGGTACGCGCCGCCATTCTTGGTGTTTTTCACACCGTGCTCATGCGTGCCGTCAATCGTCACGACAGAAAATAGCATTATCGAGATGGATAGGATGCTCCACGCGTATTCACTCGTCACGACGGGGACAAGCATGAGAAGAATGGATATAGAGAAAAGAATCCACAGAAATACTCGCTGCAGGGTCGGTGAGGATGCGAGAGCCTCTCCAAAAAAGCCGATGATAAAGTCACCGATAATGTCCATGGTGGATTCCTTTCTGTGGGGGTGGGGTTATTCTTTGATCTCTTCAAAGCGGATGACAGTGAAGTCGAATTCATCGTTGCGGGAATCGAAGGACTTGTACGCCCTATATTTCTTGCCCGTCTCAAAGTTTTGGAGGTAGGGGTAGATACGTTCTCCATCGGGAGCGTGCCACATTGTGATGATTCCGCACTCTTCCGTTTCGAATTCGCCGGAGATTGAGTAGGGATCCTCATGCTCAATGATTTCGACGGAGGTGACAGTGCAGATAGCGGATTCATTGCCCGGGTTGTAGTGAGTCATGAAATGTATGGACGCAAAGACCCCTAGAATGACTGCTGCGGTTATGATGACTTCACGGTTACGCCAAATATCTTTTGCTATTTTGCGAAGATACTCTTTGAAGTCGACTTTATTCTTCTTTTTCTTGGTGTATCTCTTTTTGTTGGTCTTCTTTATAGCCCCAGTTTCGGCAATGTAATTTACCTCTGGGTAACTCTTTTTCTTTGAGGTGTTCCTTTTCTTTGAAACGTTCTTTTTCCTTGGGGAGTTCTTCTTCATTGCTCTTCACCTTCTTTCTGAGCTGCGGGCTGTTATTCCGTGCTGGGTTTCTAGGCTTTCGTTGCCTTGTGCGCTTCGCTGCTTACTTCGGTTGTGCTCATGGTGTGTACGTCCTTGTGTGGTGGTTGGTGAATCGTGCTCGCTACGGCGAGGTGGCGGGCACATCCTTAGCCTATCGCACGGTATCTGACCAGAAGGTTAACTGTGTGCAAGGGTCAGGTGAAGACTGAACGACCAGTCATCAGAGGGCTAGGATCCGTGCCTAACCACCCGATTTCCTCGGCTACTCTGAGAACGAACCCGCACCCTCCGCGACGTTGCCGGAAGGCTGCGGGTCACCGATAAACAGAAAGGGTGGTTGACCACCATGATGATGAACTACACCATGATTGCCCTCTGGGGCGTAGTAAATGTCCTACAGGCGTATAAGATGTTCCGGTCCATCATTGTCTACGAAATCAACCGACGCCGAGACAAGAAGCTGTACGCCAAAAACATTTACATTACTCGAAGCGACCGCCTTGAAATGCTTGCGCTTGCTGTCGTGCTTCCTATCATTCCTGCTCTGATGTTTATATTGCATTTGCTGGGCGACGTAGGATTCCATTTTGCAGATGTCGGATTTTTCCTTCTCACGTGTGCTTTTCTGTACTTCTTCAATGAAGCTACTGGGGCTTACACCAAAATTTCGCCGGAAGGAGTCGAAGGGGACGATGGGCACGGCAAGAAAACCTTCTATCCGCTCAACGCAATCGATAAGGTCGTGTATAGACAGAGTTCCGACAGCGAAATTCCAGACTCCGTCTCCTTCGATACGAAATCGGGTGAGCGTATCGCGCGTTTCGGACCCATCTATGGGGGCTACCCCCTCCTCGCAATGACCCGATTCAAGATGGAAAACGACCGCTGGCCAGACATGAACAACCCCGAAGACGCCGCCCAGGTTAAGGCGTGGATGAACTGGAGCTCCACCATCCCGCTCATTAAGGACAAGGAAATCACCGGCCTCGCCGAAGTAGACATGTAGTCCGTGATTCAGCCCGTATTGAGTGCGCGCACGGTGTGTTTCTCAACCAATATTTCCGCAATTTTTCTGCCGAAAAAACGCCGACCAGCACCCACGCCCTAACCCTCAACTAGAAGGTGTACTCTGCACGTAAAAACATTAACGTTGAGGCTTACAATAAGAAATGGTCAATGCACAGCCGCACGCCGTGCACGCACCTGTCACTTCACAGAAACACCGACCCCGAAAGGCACATCATGGCCACCAAGAAGCCCGCACGCCTCACCCGCCGCGCAGCACTCGCCGCCGCAGGCGCAGGCGCAGCAACCGCCCTCGGCGCGCTGCTCACCCCCGCACAGGCAACCACCTACCGCCCGACCGTGCGCCGCACCCCCCACAACGGCTACTACTCCAACCGTTACGGCCGCCGCGGCCGCGTCGTCATCAGCGACTACTACGGCAGCTCCTACAGCCACTACTACTATTACGGCGGCTAAAGAATCCCAAGCCAAAAACATATACTGGAAGACGGCGCTACATCCCGTGTAGTGCCGTCTTCCCGTTAGATGCCCCAGGCATCACCCGCACCGCGGTGCGGAACCACACCACAGATAGAGAGAATCCATGAAGAACGTAACTCGCCGATCCGCACTCGGCCTGCTTGCAGCAACCGGCGGCGCGACCCTCCTGGCAGCATGCGGTGCACAGTCCCAGGCAGCCAGCGGCAACGCATCCGGTAGCGCATCTGCTTCCGCAACTGCATCTGCTTCCGCAACTGCATCTAAGAGTGTTCGTAGCGACTACTCCGGTGTTGCAGTCCTGGACGGTTACACCTTCAAGCCTGCTGACTACCAGCCCGCAACCCGTACCGAGCCGTCCAAGAACGCCCCCGTGCCGGCCAAGCCCGCTGTCGCTAACGAGAACAGCGTGGAGGGCCTGTACCAGTCCATCGCGTTCTTTGGCGCAGCCATGGAATACTACATGCGTACCGGTAAGACCGAGCCGCTGCGTGAATGCGCGCTCGACAAGTCCGAGCTGAAGAGCATGATTGAGCCGGCAAGTGGCACCCTTGGCGAGAAGCTGGTCAAGGGTGAAGCCTGGATGCACGACGCGACCGTCACCATCACCATGCTTTCCGCGCAGCCCGAACGTGAGGGTGACACCTACAACTGGAATATCCGCCTGACTATGGATCCCGGTGAGTTCATTGCAAGCAAGGACCGAGTGCAGGAAGCTCCCTCTGAATCGGATCGTAAGGACGAGGTGGAGCGCACCCTGCACGGCGTGTATGAGAACGGCGCGTGGAAGCTGACGGGTATGCGTGCTTCTTCCTCTTCATCCTCGGCTTCTGCAGTAGCTTCAGCATCGGCTTCTGCTTCCTAAAAGCTTCAATCTAGAAGCGTATAGCTTTTACACCTAAAAGGCGCCCGCCCCGTGGAATAAACCCACGAGGCGGGCGCCTTTCTTATATACCCAATAAAGCATATACCCTTATCGGGGTGCTACCAGATGCGCACGCGCTCCTCCGGAGCCAGGTACAGTGCATCGCCCTCAGAGACATCAAACGCCTCATAGAACTCATCAATATTGCGCACCACACCGTTCACACGGAACTCATCCGGCGAATGCGGATCCACCGAAATCATCACCTCAGCATGCTGCGGGCGGGACTTCGTGCACCAGCCGCGAGCATTCGAGAAGAAGAAACGCTGAATACCGGTCATACCGTCAATCACCGGTGCGTTATCCAGCGACTCAATGCCCTGCTTCTTCAACGCCAGGCGGTACGCCTTCAACGCAATCGACATGCCGGACAGGTCGCCAATGTTCTCACCCAGAGTCAGCTCACCGTTCACGTGGAACTTCGGGTCCAGACCCACCGGAACGTACGCGTTGTACTGCTCCACCAGCGCTGCGGTACGCTCCTTGAACTTCGCGTAATCCTCCTCAGTCCACCAGCTCTCCAGCTTGCCGTCGCCGTCATAGCGGGAACCCTGATCGTCAAAACCGTGACCAATCTCGTGGCCAATAATCATGCCGATATTGCCGTAGTTCGCTGCATCGTCAGCATCCGGGTTGAAGTACGGCGGCTGCAGAATCGCTGCCGGGAACACAATCTCATTCGCCGGCGGCATGTAGTACGCGTTCACGGTCTGCGGAGTCATCAGCCACTCCGACTTATCCACCGGCTGACCCTTGCGGGCAATCAGCCAGTCAGCATCAAACGCACCGGTACGGCGCAGGTTCTCAAACAGGTCACCGGGCACCAGCTCCAGTGCGGAGAAGTCACGCCACTTATCGGGGTAACCGATCTTGGTGACGAACTTCGACAGCTTCTCCAGCGCCTTCTCGCGGGTTGCCTCAGTCATCCAGTCCAGCGACTCAATAGACTCGCGGTACGCCTCAAGGAGGTTGCCGACCAGAACCAGCATCTTCTCCTTGTGCGAGGGCGGGAAGTGCACAGCCACGTACTCCTGGCCAATCTCTTCACCCAGAGCCTTCTCGACAGCGCCCACGCCGCGCTTCCAGCGCTCACGAATCTGCTGAGTACCGGAGAGGGTCTTGCCGTAGAAGTTGAAGCTCTCCTGAACCAGCTCGTCGTACATGAACGGCGCACGCGAACGCAGAACGGTCCACACAGCCCACAGCTTCCAGCTCATCAGCGGGATGGAGGTGAACAGCTTAGCCGCACCCTCAAAGAAGGACGGCTGAGCCACAATAACCTGGCCCAGGGTCTCCGGGTCAGCGCCGAGAGCCAGCAGCCACTGGGAGAACGGGAAGCCGGGGAACTTCTCGTCCAGCTCGGTCGCCTGGTACGGGTTGTAGGTCGCCTCAGCGTCGCGGTTTTCCACGACGTTCCAGTGCAGGCGAGCCAGCTCAGATTCGTGAGTGAACACCAGCTGAGCCGCCTGCTCCGGGGTTAGGCCGAAGCCCTCAGCCAGACCGGTCAGCTCAAACATGCGGGCAATATGCTCAACATACGCCGCGCATGCAGCCTCGTGCTTCTCTTCACGGTAGTAGGACTCATCCGGCAGACCCAGACCCGACTGGTACAGGAAGAACGTGTAATTCTTCGGGTCCTTCGGGTCGTTGCTGGTGTACCAGGCGAACAGCTGCGGCAGACCCGCACGAGACAGCAACGCCAGGGTCACAGCCAGGTGGGAGGGGGTTGCCGAGTTCAGGATCGGGGCGATTTCCTTCAGCAGCGGCTCCAGGCCGTCCGCCTCGATCTTCTCAACATCCATGAAGGAGTTGTACAGCGCGCCAATACGGGACTCCGGCTGCTCCTTCGCAATCTTCTCCACCAGCTCACGCACGTGCTTCTCTGCGTTATCGCGGAGGGTGTACAGGCCGCCGTCCTTGGGGCGGTCCGCCGGGATTTCGTGGGTAGCGAGCCACTTGCCGTTGACGTGGCGGAAGAAATCGTCGCCCGGCTTGACGGTTTCATCCACCCATTCTTTAGTGATTCCAGAGTTAGTAGTCATGGTTCCATTCTATGTTCTTACGCCCGCAAGCCACAGGATGCCCGGCACCGCGCCGGATGGTGGCTCACCGGCACAGGTGCTTCTCAGCGGGCTACGCGGGTGGCAGAGAAGGTGGTAGCCCCTCCAAGGATGCAGAAAACCCGCCCGCACGGTGCAGAAGAATCCGTGCGGGCGGGCCCGTTATCTATCCCCAAAAGCTCGGCATACAGTCGGTACGCATACCGGCACGAAGCCGAACAGCCGCCACCTGCCGCAGGTTACCGCGAGCAAACCATCATCCGGTCAACCCGCGGCAGGCAGCGGAACCAATAGGCGCCTCCTAGAGGGATGCGCGAATCGCCTTGGTGGCATCCACCAGGTGACGCAGAGACTGCTTGGTCTCCTCGTAATCACGAGTCTTCAGACCACAGTCAGGGTTCACCCACAGGTCAGCAATGGTGCCGTAACCAATCGCAGCCTTCAGCAGGGACTCAATCTCATCCTGCGAAGGAACACGCGGGGAGCGGATGTCCCACACGCCCGGGCCCAGACCGGAAACGAAGCTCTCCGGAATGTCAGCCAGCAGCTCCATGTGCGAACGAGCGGCCTCGATGCTGGTTACGTCAGCGTTCAGAGCGTTAATCGAGTCGATAATCTCGTTGAACTCCGAGTAGCACAGGTGGGTGTGAATCTGAGTGGAATCCTTCACCGCGCTGGTTGCCAGGCGGAAGGAGTTCACCGACCAGTCCAGGTACTGCGGCTGCTCATCGCGGCGCAGGGGCAGCAGCTCACGCAGAGCCGGCTCGTCCACCTGAATGATGCGGATGCCCGCCTGCTCCAGGTCAGCAATCTCGTCGGCCAGTGCCAGAGCCACCTGGTTAGCGGTCTCGCGGCGCGGCTGGTCGTCACGCACGAAGGACCACGCCAGAATCGTCACGGGGCCGGTGAGCATGCCCTTGACGGGCTTGTCGCTCAGCGACTGTGCGTGGGAGCTCCACGGAACGGTGAACGCCTCACCGCGCAGACCCTCGCCGTGACGCTTCACGTCACCGAACAGGATCGAGGGGCGGGTGCAACGCGAACCGTAGGACTGAACCCAGCCGTGGCGGGTGGTTGCGAAGCCGTCGAAGTTCTCGGCGAAGTACTGAACCATGTCGTTACGCTCGGCCTCACCGTGAACCAGCACGTCCAGGCCCAGCTCCTCCTGCAGCTTGATGACCGAGGCGATTTCGTCACGCAGGAAGCCGTTCAGCTCCTCGGCGGAAATCTTGCCCGCACGAGCCTCCGCACGGCGGCGGCGAATCTCAGCGGTCTGCGGGAAGGAGCCGATGGTGGTGGTCGGCAGCTTCGGCAGGTTCAGGTCAGCCTGAGCCGCGCGGCGAACGTCAATGGTCGGGCGGTCGAAGTCCTCGGCGGTCACAGCTGCGGCGCGGGCACGAATCTCATCGTTGTGCTTGCGCGGGTCGGCGGCGAAGCGAGCCAGCGCCTCGTCAGCAGCCTTCAGCTCGGGCTCAACAGCGGCTTCACCCTCGGCCAGGCCGCGAGCCAGCAGAGCAATCTCGGCGACCTTCTGGTCGGCGAATGCCAGGCCGTCCACGGGAACCTCGGCGGGGTCTTCCAGAGCCAGGTCGTGCGGCACATGCTGCAGGGAGGTCGAGGAGGACACCGACACGGCACCCTCGGATGCGCCCGGCAGGGCCTCCAGGGTCTTCAGGGCGGCGCAAACGTCGGCACGCCACACGTTGCGGCCGTTCACAATACCGGCAACCAGGTGCACGCCAGCAGCAGAAACGGACTCAAGCTCAGCCTTCGAGTACACGCCGTGCACCAGGTCAAGGTGCAGCGCCTCAATACCGGTACCCAGCAGTGCCGGCAGGTTCTCACGCAGGGAACCGTAGGGGCTGGTCACCAGAATCTGCGGGCGCTTCTCGGCGGCGGCCAGGGCGCGGTAGGTGCGCTCGGCCAGCTCGGCAACCTTCGCGTTGTCGGCACGGTCCACGGTCAGGCCCGGCTCATCCAGCTGAACCCACTCAACACCGCGCTCAGCCAGCTGCTCCAGCACCTGAGCGTAAGCGGCAACGAACTCGTCCAGGCGGTCGATGGGTGCGAAGTCCTCGGCGGAACCCTGCTCAGCCTTAGCGCCCAGCAGCAGGGTCAGCGGGCCAACAATCTGCGGGCGGACCTTCACGCCAGCCTGCTTTGCGACCTCGAGCTGCTCGTCAATAGCCTCAAGGTTCAGCTTAATCTCGGTGCCGGCACCAATCTCGGGCACCAGGTAGTGGTAGTTGGTGTCGAACCACTTAGTCATCTCCAGCGGGGGCAGGGTCTCGGTACCGCGCGCCAGTGCGAAGTAGCCGGGCAGATCCAGCAGGCCGCGTGCATCCTTAGCCTCAGCCAGACGCTCGGGAACCAGGGTGAACAGGCGAACAACGTCGAGCACCTGGTCGTAGTAGGAGAAGGTTGCCGGAATCGAGTAGTTGTCAGCCTTCAGGCCCGCAGCGGTCACGCGCTCGAAGTAGGTGCGCTGCACGTCAGCGGCGGTGTCCTGCAGCTCCTGCAGGGTTGCCTTGCCCTTCCAGAAAGCCTCCTGAGCCTTCTTCAGTTCGCGGAAGCGGCCCACGCGGGGGTAACCAACAATGGTTGCGACGGGGAATGCGGTGTTCGACATAGTAATTTTTCCTTTACTGGGGATAGATGTGGGAGTCAGTTCCGGTGTTTCACCACCCAGCGGTGGGCGGTGAAACAGTGGTCGTAACTCCCGGAATATTTGTGGGGGAGATTATGGAAACGCATCCGACAAGGAGCGTTATGGGTGGGTTAGGCGTATTCCAGTTCGCTCAGCGGCTGAGAGAAACGGTTGCTGTACCGCGGCAAATCCAGCTGATCCAGAACATCCAGAACCGCCGCATGCTCGTTGAAAGTGAAGAAGTGCAGACCCGGTGCGCCCGCATCCATCACGGTGCGGCACTGGTTCAACGCATACTCAACACCGATGCGGTGCAGCTCAGCGTCACTGGTTGCCGTCTCAAGGCGGTACGCAAGATCCGTCGGGACCTCCATGCCCGCCATCTGGCAGAGGTTCTGCAGGCGCTTCAGTGAGGTCACCGGCATGATGCCCGGAATAATCGGAATGTCCACGCCCGCCAGGCGTGCTGAGTCGACCAGGGTGCTGTAGCGCTCGTCCTCAAAGAACACCTGAGTGATTGCGAAATCCGCGCCGGCACGCTGCTTCGACAGCAGAATCTCAATGTCCTGCAGCAGGGATGCGGACTCGGGGTGCTTCTGCGGGTACGCCGCCACACCAATCGACACCTTGCCAGCTGCCAGGTGAGCGAAATCTTCACGCTCAACGCGGCGAATCAGCTCCACCAGGTAGCGGGCGAAAGGAAGCTCAGAAACCTGACCCTCCTGAATGTCACCGCGAAGAGCCAGGAAGCCGCGCACGCCCAGACCCAGAATCAGGCGGACCGCACGCTCCAGCTCGTGCACCGAATGGCCCGCACAAATCAGGTGAGCCAGCGGGGTGAGGGAGGTTTCATGCACCAGGTGGTCGAGCAGCGCCAGGGTCTTCTGGCGGCGCTTCGCGTCACCGGCGTAGGTGACCGACACGTAGTCGGGGTTGGTACCCTCAAGCTCCGCAATGGTGTGCAGTAGCGACTCGCAACTCGCGTGTGAGCGCGGAGGGAACAGCTCAAAAGAAAGAGCCGGGTGAACTGTCGTCATAACCATCCTTCGTGTTCACCCGATAGATACGCACCGGCGGGGTGCGTGAATTCTTCTGCAGGATGCGCTGTACCGGTTTGCTGGTACGGCTCATCGTGGGGTGCCGAAGGGTATTCTTCTCTATCGGTCCTGGCGGGAGCACCTTGTCCGTACCCTGCACCGTGACGGTGGGGATACTGGCGAGGTTGCTGCGACGTCGACGAGCCAGATCTCTCGGTCGCTCTTGATAGATAACGCCTTCACTCTACCCACCGTCCCCGAGGGCGTGCAAGATGTGCGGCGGTTGATGTCCTAATATTTCTGGACATGACATTGGGGCGAAATATGAACTTAATATGAC
>FLSC01025546.1_pt1 | contig 22947 bp, 24 predicted proteins | sample 1550561 | NCBI WGS metagenome assembly FLSC01 (sample SAMEA4031775, study PRJEB14383) | metagenome | biome: human; feature: oral; material: saliva | place: Philippines | collected 2014 | reverse complement strand
AGTTCTAAGTAGAATGCTATGTGGATTGAAATTGTTAGCATGCTACATTAGACCAACTAGCTATATACTAGTAGTTCGTATAATAATTAGTGAGGTTTATATGGCAGAAGTAGTAAAAAAGCAGTTTAAGAGTAAATATCATATTCTGATTTGGATTGCAGTTTTATCATTAATTTTCATGGGCATGGTTGAATATGGTTATGTAACAGGTGGTAGACCATTTGGTAACTGGAAGGTTCATTTAGGCCTTGTGCCGTATGTTGCATGGCTTGTATTGACATACATTGCGACAAAACCAAAATGGTTTATCACACGATATAATCCTAAAGAGATGTTTGATATTCATCGCATTGTAGGGGTTGTCAGTGTTATCCTCGTATGTGCCCATTGGTATGTATATTTCTTGAAAGCTCTAAAGTCATTCTTAGGTTTCTGGGGCGGCTATATCTCCCTTGTGGCTATGTTTATTGCTTTCATTTTTGCTGTATTATATCTATCCCCTTGGGTGGGTAATATGGCAAAATCTGTATCCCGTAAAAAAGCAATCTGGATTCATCGTTTAAATCTAATTGCCATCATTGCGGCAAATATTCACGTGCATGGTTTTGGCCGTTTATCTAAAATGGTGCCATTCTTACCAGTATTTGATGTAGTAACTTATGCACTTGTTATCTATTACGTCTACTGGATGTTCAAGCAAAAATAGTTTGATTACTATAGTCTTTATAAAAGGTTAATAGTCATACAGTATAAAGACCATCTCTATCCTTTATGTGATAAGAGATGGTCTTTTTTTTCTGTTTAGGATACAATAATATTATGGGTTTATATTCTATAAATCCTTAAAAATATACAGTCTATTAATGAAATAGAGTATATAATAACTTTAAAAGTTAAGAAAGAAGGTCATTATGGATTCTTCTTGGAAACGAATTATTTATCTGATCTGTATTATACAGATTGGTGGGGGCATAACGATTATAGGGGTGCTATCATTCCTTCCGTTATTTCTTATAGAGCTAGGTTTACATAATCCAGGTGAAGCTGCTATGTGGGCTGGTATCGTATCAGGTGTAACGCCTTGTATGGTAGCGCTCAGTGCACCGTATTGGTCGCGTAAGGCAAATCGACTGGGACCACGTAAGGTAATGATGTTTATCTTATTTACCTTAATGGTTACGGTAGGAGCCTGTGCTTTCACACAAACCCCGTCTCAGCTATTGGTTCTAAGAATTTTGCAAGGTGTAGTGGGCGGCTATGTACCGATAGGACTGGCCATTATTGTACTCATAACACCTGAGGAAAAGGTACCATGGGCGATGGGGCTATATCAAGCCTCTATGGTGATGGGACTCGTATTCGGACCTCTTATGGGGGGATTAGCGGCCGATCTGTTAGGTTATAGAGCACCATTCTTTGTGTTTTCTGGATTGACTGGAATTTGCTTATTAGGTATTTATTTCTTAATGCCTAATCTACAGTTTAAGCACAAGGTTGATGCTCAAGAATCACAAATTTCTTTGATTAAATCATTTCTAATGATACCCCGAGTTCGCCTATTAGTAGCGATGCAGTTTTTGTGTAATTTTGGTATTACTGGCATTGGTCCAATTTTACCGCTTTATATCAAACATTATATGTCTGTGAATGATGAATTTGTTGCTACTATTGTGGGCATCATTATCTTTGGCGCTGGTTTGTTTAGTGCATTGGCATCCATTTCAATCAGTAAGGTTACACAACGATTGACGATGCCACGGATTATCTTTACCGCTACATGGGCTGTGGGCTCCCTATTTATCTTGCAATACTTAATGCCTAGCATATGGGGCCTTGGTATATTCCGTGCTATTGCAGGATTCTTTATGGGCTTTATTACACCAATTGCAAATACACTAATATCTAAGGCTGTTCCTATTGAGCGACGCGGTATTGTCTTCGGGGCTGTATCTAGTGTAGCTATGATGGGCAATGTATTAGGGCCTGTTATTAGTGGTGTGATTGCACGTGCCTTTGGCTATGGTGCTGTATTCTGGTCTACAGCAGCTATATTCTTTGTAGCATCTTGGTTTGTATACCGTAATTTAATTGTGTCTCGTGAAAGTAGTTCATCATAGTGAATCTACTTTCAATGAAATATAATAATAGTAATAGTAATAGTAATAGTAATAGTAATAGTAAACGTTGTGTTTGTAGCAGATATCAATATGAGGGGTTGGTATATGTTGTGAAGTAGGTTAGTGGAGTAGAACCATTAACTATAAGAGAGATGAGAGTGTATAGTTATGTTATTAAAACAATTAGAGTATTTTGTGTGTGTAGTTGATAATAATAGTTTTACCCAAGCTGCGACAGAGCAATATGTGTCTCAATCAGCTATTTCACAACAAATAAAAGCCCTTGAAACAAGTCTTGGCGTCGAATTAATGGTGCGTGAAAAACGAAGCTTTCAGCTAACACCAGCTGGTCAGTACCTATATCGTTCTGGTAAGAAGTTATTAGAACGTTTTCATGAAATAAAGGTTGAAACGACGCGTATTGGCACAGATGCACGTGTTAGTTTGCGGATTGGTTATTTAAATCGTTATAGTGGAATTGCTATGCAGCAGACTGTTATTCGCATGGCAAAGCGCTATAAAAATCTAGATATCCGTATGTATAGTGGTAGCCATGAGGAACTATATGGTATGCTACAAGACCGCCGTGTAGATGTCATCTTTAATGATCACTGGCAAATTCTATCCGATGATTTTGAAAGTTATTTCATCGATAAAGCTACTACAATTATTGAGGTACCGCAAGGTTATACAAAGGAAGGTAGCGTTGAGATTAAGAATATTGATGACTTGCCACTTATTCTAGTGTGCCGTGGTAAATATACCTTAGCCGAAGAAGATCATTATCGTAAGTCTATTGGTTATAGTGGAGCTTTTGCTTATGCTCGTACATTAGAGGAAGCACGCTATTTAGTGGCCGGACAACAAGGATTATTGTTACTTGATCGCTTCAAATACTTAACGGATATTATGCCTGGAATTGAGCGTAAAGTTCTAACAAATCATGGGAAATCTATGGAGCGAGACTACTATTTTGTATCGCAACGGAATCAAAATAATACATATGTAGAAGCCTTTAGAGAGATGTTCCAACAAGTTCTGTCAGAGTTTTAACATTCGAAGATGAATTATAGTAAAACACATTTTATCGTAATATAACAAAATTCATCGTAATATAAAAAGATATTTGTATAACAACAGATATTTGCAATATAAAAGCCGTTAGCATATGCTAACGGCTTTGTTATTTTTGGATTACACTATTGGAGATATTTTGATTAAACATATTCTAAAAGCATTGTAATCCCATCGATGAACAATTTTATACCATAAATGACGAGGACCGCACCACAGAAGCGGTTGATCCAAGCCATATGAGTAATTTTGATTTTTTTTGCTAATAGATGCATGGTAGCGGCTAAGGATCCAAACCAAATTGGTGTCATAACTAAAAAACCGCCAAAGAAGTGGTAAATATTCTCTTCTGGGATATTAGCTTGAAAAGCACCGAGCATCATAGTTGCATCAAGTACTGCTTGAGGATTGCCCCAAGATACAGCGATAGCAGATATGATAATCTTACGAATAGGGATATGCGTGTTAACATTGCGTATATCTGGTTCAGTTCTGAATATATTAAAGCCCATATACACAATCAGTAACCCACCAAAGAGGAGTACGATAAGCTTGGTAAGAGGCCACATTTCAAGGATCGCACCGATACCAAAAAAGGCTGCCGTACTGAGACTCATATCAAATAGTGCCAGTATGATAAGGGTTAATATGATACGACGTATAGGTTGTACCAATGCTGTATTAATGATAAAGAGGTTTTGCATGCCAACAGGGGCAAATGTTGCGAGACCGACAAGAAGTCCTTGTAAGAAGTACATGTTAACCCTCCTAACTATAGTATGATAAAGTACTAATAAGGTGAATAGTAGCACGAAACCCCTCCATTACTGGAGGGGTTATTACTATTCTAACTATATACAATTATATCATATTAAAATTGGTATGTATATTTCTTACCATAAACCAATCATATGTTGTGCAGCTAGGCTGACTGCTGTAATAGCAACCCAACAACAAGCACCTAATGCAAGAGCGGAACCACCGGATTTTATCAATTTTACAATATTCGTATTAAGACCGATAGCAACCATTGCCATTGTAATAAAGTACTTAGAAATAGTTTTGAATACGCTCAAGAATTGAATATCTACATTCGCATAGGATAAAGCTGTTGTAATGAGAGAACAAATTACAAAGTATAATACAAATTTAGGGAAGATTTTAGCGATGCTAACACTGCCGCCATCAGTTTGAGCAGCATTTTGTTTTGCTTTATATACTTGGTAACTTGCTAAACCTAAACAGATAGGAATGATAGCGAGGGTACGTGTTAATTTAACGATTGTCGCATATTCTAGTACTTGTGTACCAGTACCTTTCATACTATCCCATACGGCTGCTGTAGCTGTTACAGAGGATGTATCGTTTACGGCTGTACCAGCGAATAGGCCAAAGCCCATGTTGGAAAGACCGATAGCATCACCGAATGGAGGAAATACAAATGCTGCTACTACATTGAAGAAGAATACAACGGAGATAGCTTGTGCAATATCTTGATCCTCTGCTTTGATGACTGGTGCAGCCGCAGCGATGGCAGAACCACCACAGATGGAGGAGCCTACGCCGATAAGCACAGCTGTATTAGAGTCGATATGAGTAAGGCGATAGATAATATAGGACACGATTAAGGATGTAGCGATGGTTGAAATAATGACAGGTAATGAAATCCAACCTACATGTAAAATCTGTGTAATGTTTAAGCCAAAGCCCAATAAAATAACGGCCCATTGTAAAATCTTTTTAGATGTAAATCCAATGCCGGCACCAGTTTTTTCGCGCTTCCAAGATGTGAATACGGAGCCAATAATTATACCCAAGATGATAGCAAAGATTGGACTACCGATAAGGTGAAACTCTAGGCCTAATAGCCAACAAGGAATAGCGAGGACCGCGCAGAGCAGAATGCCTGGCAACGTTTTTTGATTGATACCCATAATAAAAACCTCCTTACTGTACATACAGTTCACGTCATATGTGGTATCATGTGGCGTTTCTCTTCTATAGTTTTAATAGTACCACATTGGGGGAATTATAATCTACCATTAATGTAAGAAATATACAGTATATTCATTTTTATAAATATATAAGAGTGGAAGATATAATGAATGAATATTAATTATAAATATAGAATTAATATTAGTTTTATGGGTTTCTTGTGAAAGTTATAAGTTATAATAAATATTTATGAGTGATAAATTTCACTTGTTTTGTAGTGAATATATTGTATATAATGAATAGAATCTATTTTATAGATAGAAATGTAAATGAGGTACCTTATGATTGATATCAAAAAAATAATTGAAACCAATAAAGAATATGTGAAAAATCATCCTGAATTACCAAAGGCAGGACTAACAAGTCATCCTACAAAGAAAATGGGCATTGTAACATGTATGGATACGCGTTTAGTATGCATGCTTGAAGATGCATTAGGTTTTAACCGTGGTGAAATTATTGTTATTAAAACAGCTGGTAACAGCGTAACACAACCTATCGATAATATCGTACAAAGCTTGCTTGTTGCTACCTATGGTATGGGGATTGAAGATGTATTAGTCATCGGCCATGAAAACTGTGGCATGATTGATTTCTCCGCTACAACATTTATGGAATCCATGAAAGAAAAAGGTATCAGTGAAGATGCAATTCGCATGATCGAACCAGGCCTTATTGACTGGATGGATCGTTTCCATATCTCCGAAGACAATGTAATTTATACAGTTAACTTCTTGCGTAACCACCCACTATTCCCGAAAGGAATGGGATTCTATGGGGGCATGATGGATCCTGATACAGGCGAATTCCGTTATATTGAAATTTAGTAGTGGCCTCGATGGGAACCTATTAGATAACTACATTTAGGTAAAAAAGAGTGATGACTAAAGTCATCACTCTTTTTCTTTTCCCCAAATAGCCAACCTATTATTAGCGTATTCAAAGGGGCGGATATGACTCTATGGGACTAGTACGGAGATAATGTTATAAAAAGCAGTGTCCCTAAGCGAAGCGCGACTTAGTTTACTATGGAGAACGGAGGTTAGGGACACTACTTTTTAATTAAAATGTAGCGACGTATCCGGGCCCCATAGAGTTATAACAATGTAAACTTGAACGCTAATAATAGGTTGACTATATATTCCGTTTGGCTGTATATTGTAATTAGATTGTAAACTTACTCACATAAATTAGTTAACCTATGCGGCGTTAAGTATCGCTGAGAGGAGACATGTATGAAGCAGTTAGGTATTTCTATAATTGGTACGGATACAGATGTAGGCAAGACGTTTGTGACAGGGCTGTTAGGAGCCATGGCTGTCGATGATGGTTTTGCGGTTGGTATGGTTAAACCAGTGTCCTCCAGTGCGGTACCTTTTCCTGAATGTGTAACGATGGATGAGGATAATTATAATGTTGGCCTTGAAAGCAAAGATGCTACGCATTTGATGCGTTCTGCTGGCATTCCGGAATCTCGTCGTTATGAGGTTAATCCGTATGCTATCGCAGGTGATTTTTCTCCTCGTCTTGCAGCAGAGCTATCTGGTATAGAAATCGATTATGATGGTGTAGTAGCTCATACATTAGATGTTGTTAATCGCTATGATCTAACCTTTGTAGAAGGTGCTGGTGGTATAACTACACCTCTTTACGGCGATAAAACTTTCACAGATTTGATGAAAGATATTAAATTACCGGTCATCGTTGTTGCTGATGGACGTTTAGGTTCTATTAACCGCGCGATTTTGACTTGCGAATATGCGAAGATGCATGGTATTGAGGTGAAAGCTATCATCGTAAATGATACAACGGCAGTGGATCCGTTCTTGTTGAAAACAAATGTGGAAGACATGGAACGATATACAGGTATTCCAGTAGTGGCTGTTGTACCGCCATACCAAGGTCCAGATATTCAAAAGGTTCAGCTAGGCTGGGCTCGGTCCTTTGTGGACTCTAAGAAGGTATGGAATACAGTATTAGGTATATAGTAGTTAGATATTGTAATTTAATTTAGAGTAATTATTTATGGTAATAGATTGTTATAGTAATTGAGTATTATAGGTATTGAGAGTTATAGTTTGTAAAATTTGTACGTATGAGGTGACGAAATGGCAGAGAAACAGCTTTCACAAGCAGCACAATGGGACCATGAGTTTGTATGGCATCCATTTACACAAATGCAAGATTGGTTAGCACAAGAACCAGTAGTAATCGAACATGGTGAGGGGGTGTACCTCATCGATGAGAATGGTAAAAAGTATTATGACGGCGTATCCTCCTTATGGGTTAACATTCATGGTCATAATCATCCTGTATTAAATCAAGCCTTGAAGGAACAAGTGGATAAGATTGCTCATAGCACATTGCTCGGTCTTGTAAGTCCGCCATCTGCACAGTTGTGTAAAGAGTTAGTAGAGCTTGCACCAGAAGGCTTAAATAAAGTATTCTTATCCGATGATGGTAGTACAGCTATTGAAGTTGCCATTAAGATGGCGTACCAATATCGTCAACTTGTAGGGCAAACAAAGAAAACTAAGTTCATTGCCCTTAATGCAGGCTATCACGGGGATACATTAGGCACCGTATCTGTAGGTGGTATTCAATTATTCCACCAAGTATTCCATAATTTATTATTCAAACCTTTGACATTGCCAAGCCCTGGCGTATATCGCGACGTAGCTGATCGAGAAAAAGCCTTTGAAGAATCTTTGGCTGAACTAGAACGCATCCTCAATGAAGAGGGTGATGAAATCACGGCTCTCGTTATGGAACCATTAGTACAAGCTGCAGCAGGCATGCTCGTAATGCCTCATGGCTATTTGAAACGGGTTCGTGAATTAACGGCGAAACATGATGTATTCCTCATTGTCGATGAAGTAGCCACAGGCTTTGGCCGTACTGGTAAATTCTTTGCCTGTGAACACGAAGGTGTGGCGCCAGACTTTATGACCTTGTCTAAAGGGATTACTGGCGGTTATATGCCTCTCGCTGCCACATTGACTACACAACGTGTATTCGATGCCTTCCTCGGCACATTTGAAGAAAAGAAAACCTTCTACCATGGACACTCCTATACAGGTAATGCCTTGGCTTGTGCCGTTGCATTAGCTTCGTTGAAAGTATTCCGCGATGAAAAGGTTATCGAAGGATTACCTAAGAAAATTGAGGCTTTCACTAATGCATTGAAGCCAATTGAAAACTTGAAACATGTTAAAGAGGTTCGTCAACGAGGCCTCATCGTAGGGATTGAACTTGAAAAAGATGTGGCTACTCATGAGGCATATCGTCCAAATGATGCGGTAGGTGCTAAGGTGGCTATTCTCGCTCGTGAACAAGGGCTTATCTGCCGTCCTATCGGTGATGTGGTAATCCTCATGCCACCATTGGCGTCCACTGTGGAACAATTAGAGGATATGGTTCGCATTGTTGGTGAAAGTATCCAACGCGCTACTGAAGAAGAGGGAATCCTCGAAGATTTACGCCCAATAATTCTATAATAATTTACGTCTAAGTATTTTATAAAGACTTAAGGTAAACGTAAAAGCTATATATGTCATGATTCTAGGGGTTCTAGAGTCGTCGGCATATATAGCTTTTTATATGTTTAGCGTATAATGTTTCGTTAAGTCTTTAAACTATAGACTATACATTGTGAAAATTCGATGATATTTTTGCATATCTATGATACTATATACGTATAAAGGAGGTCATCGTATGGACATTTATGTAATTATGCAAGTTATTATTTTATTTGGTGCCATCTTCCTCGGCGTTCGTCTTGGTGGTATGGGCATCGGTTACGCTGGCGGCCTTGGTGTAGTGTTGTTAAGCCTCGGCATGGGGATGTTCCCAGGGCAGATTCCTTGGGATGTAATCCTCATCATCATGTCTGCTATCGCTGCTATTTGTGCTTTACAACTCGCTGGCGGTCTCGATTATTTGGTGCGTATTGCAGAAGGTATTTTGCGTAAAAATCCTAAGCATATCAACTACTTAGCACCAACAGTTACGTATTTCTTAACTCTATTGGCAGGTACAGGTCATACAGCATTTTCTATGATTCCTGTAATTGTAGAGGTGGCAAAAAGTGAAAATATTAAGCCATCTGTACCATTATCCATTGCCGTTGTAGCAAGCCAAATTGGTATTACAGCGAGCCCAGTATCCGCAGCAGTTGTTGCTATGAGTGGTTTCCTTGAACCATATGGGGTTAACTATCCAACATTGCTTGCCATCTGCATTTCTACTACATTCGTAGCGGTTATGATTACGGCATTTATCATGTCTACCTTCGCGAATAATGATTTGTCTTCCGATCCAGTTTACCAAGAACGTCTGGCAGCAGGTCATGTGGCTCCACCTCGTGAAAAGAGTGCTGATTTCCACTTGAAACCAGGTGCGAAAACTTCTGTATTGATTTTCTTGATTGGTATTATTTGTATCGTATTCTATGCAACTGCCATCTCCAAGAACATTGGTCTTATTAAACCTGTTATTTTTGGTCGAAATGATGCCATCGTTGGTTTCATGATGGTAATTGCAGCGGCTATTACATTCTTCTGTAAAATTGATACAGCACAACTTGTTAATACAAGCACATTTAAATCCGGTTTATCCGCATGTGTCTGCGTACTAGGCGTAGCATGGTTGGGCGATACTTTTGTAAAAGGTCATATCCCTGAAATTAAAGCTCTTGCATCTAGCTTGGTAACAGCATATCCATTCCTATTAGCTGTAGCATTCTTCTTTGCTAGTACATTGTTGTATAGCCAAGCGGCGACTACACAAGCATTGGTACCAGCTGTAATTCTAGCTCTCGGCATTACGCCAGAGAACCCAGGATCCGTATACATTATTATCGCTTCCTTCGCAGCCGTATCTGCACTCTTCGTATTGCCTACATACCCAACACTTTTGGGGGCTGTACAAATGGACGATACCGGCTCCACTCGAATCGGTAAGCTTGTATTTAACCATCCGTTCTTCATCCCTGGTGTACTTGCCATCGCGATTTCAGTAGCACTTGGCTTCGTAGTAGCGCCATTGATGTTGTAATAGGTGAAAGTTAAATAAAGCTAATACGAAACATCATAAAATTACAAAAGGACGTAACTCTTACAGTTACGTCCTTTTTCTTGCATTTACTTATAGATTTTTACTAGCCTTTATTCTTGCAGTTTTTACAGATCCCCGCAATTTCTAGATGATGTTCTGTCACCGTAAAGCCTGCATCTGTTAGTTCCTGTGGCATTTCTACGACAGGACAGGTGTGAAGAGGAATCATGGCCCCACATTTAGTACATACTGCATAGTGACGATGCGTATGAGGAGTTATCTCATAATATGCCATATCGCTGCCCATGAGTGTTGTACGGGTAACAATATCTTTTGTTTCTAATAATTCAAGCGTACGGTAGATGGTAGACATCCATGTGGTGCTACCATCGCCTAATCGCTCTGCGATTTCCATAGCAGTAATCGGTTTATCTGTAGTTGTTAATACTGACCAAATGGCTTCGCGCTGTTTGGTCTTTTTTATGCCTTCAGGCCAATTTGTTGTATTCATAACGCTCTTTTGATTCTGTTTTAATACTAAATATGCTACACAAGTATAAGTAGATAATTTATTTTGCACAGGATAGCTGTCTTATTTTGCTAATAGAATAGCTATCTATATATTGATGATTATCTTTGTTTACTTGCTAAATTGCATACGGCGTAGGATGGTTCTGATATTTTTGATGACCAGAACCACTAGTAGAATTGCCACCGATGTGAGTGATACAAAACCACCTGGAGCTACGTTGAGGTAGTAGGATCCGAATAGGCCGATGACCATGGCTAGTAAACTAAATCCAATAGAACAGAGTAATGTGGTTCTAAATCCTTTTTCTAATTGTAATGCCGATGCTACAGGTAAGGCAATCATAGCACTTAATACGAGAACGCCGACGATTTTAATAGAAATGGATACGGCAGCAGCCATTAAGATTGCAAAGATATAATTGATAAAATCAACCTTAACACCTGCTACACGTGCTGCCTCTTCATCATAGGCGATGTAGAGGAGTGAGTTATATAGGAAATATAAAGTTAAAACAGATAGAATAGTTAGGGCTGCAATGCTAATCATATCTGTTGTGTTTACGGTTAAGATACTGCCGAAGAAGAACACATTAGCATTAGCTTTCAACTTGCCTGAACTAATTAGCGTAATAGCGGTACCAATACTAAGTGACAAGATGATGGTTAGAATCAAGTCGAGATGGTGGGAGAAGTATTTTCGCAAGAACTCGATAAGGGCACCGCAGATAGCGGTAAAGATGAATGCTCCTAAGATAGGATTAGTATTTGTTAATAAGCCTAATGTAATACCTGCTAGCGATGCGTGGCTCATGGTGTCGCCAATCATACTGGACCGGCGAAGTACCATGAAGATACCAATACATGGACATAATAAAGAAATGCAGATGGCTACGAAGAAGGCATTTTGCATGAAATCATAACTAAACATGGCGCACCTCCTTAGCTGTTGTATCATCGGCCTGAGCCTGAGCCTGAGCCTGAGCCTGAGCCTGAGCCTGAGCCTGAGCTTGAGGTGTTACATCTGTAAAGCAAGCGCAGTTTTCGTGATCCATAGGATTGCGACCCGTGCTGTGCATGATTTCACTAGCGTATTGCTCAGGAGAGCAAAGGTGACCTTGTCCATTTGCAATGTGGTAGATATTGGTTGAATTGGCTAGAGCCATTTCAAGGTTGTGCTCTACGGAGATGATTGTAATATGGTGTACTTGGTTTAACTCGCGCAAAAGGGCGTAGATGCCTTCTTGGCTTTTCCGGTCGATACCAGTAGATGGTTCATCGAGGATGATAAGGTCGGGGCTGCCGATGAGGGCACGCGCGATAGATACGCGTTGTGCTTGACCGCCTGATAGTTTACTGATTAAACGGTCTTTGAACTCCGTCATATTGGTAAGCTCTAATACGCGATCTACTTCGTGCTTGTCTTTAATTTTTAGCAATTTACGGTAGGAATCGAGTATTTCTTTTACCGTAATAGGGAAGCCTGCATGAGAAAAATCATTTTTTTGAGACACGTAGCGAATATTGTTTGTATCTCGTTTGATAGAGCCTTTTACAGGTGTAAGAAATCCTAAAATGAGGCGTAGCAAGGTGCTTTTACCACACCCATTATCCCCAACAATGGATATATAATCACCACTGTGAATATGTAAGTTAAGGTCATTCAACACGTACGGTGGCTGACCTTGATAGGAAAAATAAAGATGTTCAATAGATAACATATAAAAACCACTTTTCTAATTGACAAAATCTTGAGTAAGTTTATACTATAACTATATTACAAATGCAACTGAGTCGCAACTGCAACTAAAGAATGGTTACTATTCTATGAAAGCATAGCGATCAGGATTTCACAAAGGAGGACTACGATGGTCAAGAAGCTGGTTTTGTTAATGATAGGCATCATGATGGCTGCCTTATTTGCAGGCTGTGGCAATGATGCACCAAAGGAACAAGCAGGTAAGAAGATCCAAGTGGTAACAAGTTTTAATGCCATGGCTGAATTCGCAAAAGCTATTGGTGGTGACAAGGTAGAGGTATCTACCATTATTCCAGATGGCGTAGAGCCACATGATTTCGAGTTGAAACCTGAAAATATGAAACAATTGGCAACAGCTCAAGTATTCGTGTACAACGGTTTTGGTATGGAACCTTGGGCACAACAAGCGATTGATGCGGCTAAAAATAGCAAGCTCATCACTGTTGTTGCTACAGATGGCGTAGAAGCTATCAAAAATACGGATCCTGAAGAAATTAAAGAACATGGTGCTGAAGATCCTCATGCATGGTTATCTTTGAAAAATGCGAAAATCGAAGTAAAAAATATTAAAGATGCTTTTGTAAAAGCTGACCCAGCAAACAAAGATTACTATGAAAAGAACTATAATGAATATGTTGCTAAATTAGATGCAATGATCAAAAAATATGAAGATCAATTCGCTAAAGCTCCTCATAAAAACTTCGTTACTGGTCATGCAGCATTTGCGTACTTATGCCGTGACTTTGGGTTAGAACAAAATAGTGTAGAAGATGTATTTGCCGAAGGTGAACCAAATGCGGCTCAATTGGCTGAACTCATCAAATATTGTAAAGAAAACAATATCACTACAATCTTTGCAGAAGAAATGGCTAGCCCAGAAGTTTCTAAAACTTTGGCAAGCGAAGTTGGTGCTAAGGTAGAAACTATTTACACAATCGAAAGCAACGAAGATAATAAAACATACCTAGAACGTATGGATGAAAACCTTACAAAAATTGCAGCATCTTTACAATAAGATGAACGAAAAAGCAGCCCTTATAGGGCTGCTTTTTTTTAGTTCTACGCATTGTGCGTAAGATTTAAAGTTGTAATATCTATAATTTTGGGGCCTATAGTATAATATATATAATGAAAATAAATTAAAAGGAGGGCCAACATGGTTATCACTAATAGATTGGGGATTACCGATTCCCCAACATTGGCTAGAGAAGAAGAACGAATTAGTAAAAAAGCGGCAACAACATTGTTTGAAGAAAACTTACTTAATGATATGCCTAGTGGTACGTGGACTACCTTGCAAAGAATCCATACTATATTATTCCAAGATATATATGATTTTGCTGGTGCATTACGAAGTGTGAATATTGCTAAAGGCAATTTCCGCTTTGTTCCTGTCATGTATCTTGCTGAAGCAGTTAGAACCATTGAAGATATGCCGCAATCTACTTTTGATGAAATTGTAGAAAAGTATGTTGAAATGAATGTCGCTCATCCTTTTAGAGAAGGTAATGGTCGTAGTATGCGATTATGGCTTGATCATATGTTGTGTACAGAATTACAAAAGACCATCGATTGGAGTCAGGTGGATAAAGAGCAATATTTGTCTGCTATGGAACGAAGTCCAGTAAATGACCTAGAAATAAAAACTGTTCTAGCTAAGGCACTTACGAGTGATATCAATAATCGAGAACTATTTATGAAAGGCCTTGACCATAGTTATTATTTTGAAGGATATCAATTATTTAAAAGTGAAGATTTATAAGGTACAGAATTATGAATGGTTTATTTGGCCCATATATAGAAAAATGGGTGCATTTGATCACTATTAAGAATATGTTATTATTAGCTGTTATATCAGCAATCATAACTGACTTTGGGTTACATATATTATCGCTAATTTTCTCCAAAAGCCCATTTTTTAAAACATTTATTTGGGAGATTATAAGCCCCGAAGAGATTGAGTTAGTGCCTATCGTTGGATATGTACTTGGAATTGTAGCATTTGTTCTCGCATCTTCTGGTATTTTATATGGTATTTTTAAGGTCTTTAAGGGGCAGGTTACATATAAGCAACTTGTGGCAGACATGCTTTTAAATAGTTGTATTACTAGTTGGATTCATTTGATTTTTGTACTTTTCGGTGCGCCTATTTATCTTTTCTTGGATTTACATATTAAAGGCGGATCTAGTGGATTAAGTACCATAGAAATATTTAATGTCATTATCATGGCGCAACTGATGTCTAAGCAATTTGGATTGAGTCCCTGGATAACAGGTATTGCATTTTATATCGTATCCTTTGTCTTTGGCATAGGTGGCATTATCTTGTCCATGTCTCTTTAAATACATATGTAATAGAAATGTTGATAGATGCTATTAGGTGTCTATCAACTTTTTTATTACTATATTTATTTGGATAATTTATAATGAATTTATATTTAATTTAAAAGTGTATTATGATACAATGATAGAAATATATGTGCTTTAGATGTTTTGGAGGGGAACATATGGAACGAAAATGGTATTTAGATCTTTGGGCTTTGATTAGAGCACCATTTAAACGTGGCATTCCAGAGATTGTTGAATTTGGTACAACTCAACGAGGGTTTGCATGTGCCATGGGGATGCTTGCTATTAGTATGCTTGTGAGTTGGATTATACAAGCGGTCATGTCTTATTCCCTAGGTGTTTCACCTTTACAGCTAGGAGCTGCGTTGGGAGTTATGGCTGGGGCAGGATTTTTTGCACTAGTCTTTTATGCATTAAGCGCATTTGCTGTATTAGCCATTTATTCAGTGCTCTTTAGTTCAGTGGCTAATAAATTTGGTGCTCATACTAATTATGAATCTATACTAAAAATTTGTTGGTATCAAAGTGCATATTCTATGTTCATATCCCTTGTTTTATCGATTATTCAAGTGATTTTGATTCTTATCATTCAAGGGTTAAGCTTAGATATTTACGCACCTCAGATTATTTTGCATATCATTAATTTTACTTATATTATTTTACAAATTGTCTTATACATTTGGTATTTCTGGTTGAGCTTAACACTTATGGCACGTCAAATCGTAAAGGGACGTCTAGCAACATTTGGTATTGGGCTTTTGGCATCTCTAATTCCAGTAGTACTTATAGGCATATTGGTGGGCATGGTTATGCTTGCTACATCTAGATAAATACATAGTATGAAAAATATGAAAGCAAGGTATGAATATACCTTGCTTTTGTGCTATAATGATGAACAGAGTATGAATTAAAAATAAAATAATTGTTATAAATTCGTAATCGTTGTGTTGTGTGCTGCATCATTCTACATAGAATGGTGCTTATTCTTATTGTGTAAAAGGTGGTGAGAGGCATGATGGGAGGTTTATTAGAGTTCGTTTATCGCTTATTAAACCCCATTGAAGAAAAACATCCGCGCATGTACCACTATGATGTTACCTATGGACAGCTTGCATGGATGTTGGTATTGGCCCTCATATGTTATCAATTTACCATCGTTGGTGAAAGCGTCTATTTAGATGCTATACGAGCATTTATACGTAATTCATCGCTTTTGGTAAAGTGGCAATTGTTTTCACTTCCCGTAGGGCAGCATGAAATACAAGTCTTTTTTGAGCAGCTAAGTAAGCCTCGTGAGTTTTGGAATGTAGGTCGCTTTACGTGGGTAATTTTAAAAGCGGCGCTTATGTCCGGTATCTTGTTAGGTTACGCTATGTTGCAAAAGCGTAAGTTCTACATTCGTGGCGTAGTTACCGGGGTATTACATATGATGGCCTTTGCCCAATTAGTAGTAGCTATGATTACGCTTACGGCAGGTATTATGTTGATTCTTACATCCATACCGATTATATTGCAAGCCATAATTGGCTTTTGCATGATTGTTTTATGCATTCTTAGCACTGTATTGCTATTACAGACCATGGGGCGTATTGCAGGGGCTTGTATTAATGGCAGTTTTTATGAAGGGCTAAGCATTATGTTAATCGCTATTTTAGTATCACTATTATGTGAAGTGCTATATACATTAACTCGATAATATATAAGGAGTATTATGGCTTGGTATAAGGACATATTACATTTATTTACAAAATTGAGTGACAGATCCTTTCAAAATATTATTAGAAATGGAACCTATACTCGAGCTATACTAAATCTTATAATATCTACAATTGTATTATATGTAACGACCTATGCTTTGCCGTTCATAGTGAAAGCTGTGTCTCCCGCATTAGGCATAAAACGCATGACTGGTCTCACACATTTTGATCTAGTTAGTGCTTTGGCAAATGCATTATTTTTAATTTTTCAAATTATCATAGGTGCCTTTGTTATATGGCGATTACTAGTATTGCTAGGTGGTACTGGGACCTATAGGGGCGTGATGCGAAACTATATCTATGGCTTAGCTTATACGAATGCACTTCGTACCGTAGTATTAGTGTTGATCCATATAGCAGGGCTCATATTATTTTATCTATCTATGCCGAAATATGTAGGGGATATGGCCTATCTTGTAACCATGTTTAGTCAGTATTATGCTGTCTTTATTGGGGCCCAGCTTATGCGCCGCTATGTGGAACTAGGTATCGTAAAAACATATATTATTATGTTTATTGTGGCGTTGCTATCAGTGTCAGTATTGCCTCAATGGATCCGATTTGTACATACCCTAGTTAAATAATATAAGACTGTAATGTAGTATAACCGCAAGATGAAAGTCTTGCGGTTTTTTTATCGTTTAATTTATATTAAAATTAATTATATATAATTTAAATCTGGGAATTTATGATATAATTAATCCTATAGTGTAGTTGAGAGCGGAGTTAGTTATGGATACGACATTTTTACGAGAAATATCCCTGCTGGTGCGTTCACCGAAGAAGGGGATCGATGAAATCTTCTGGTTTGGTACTTTAGAAAAGGGTATCAAAGCTGGCCTCGCCGGTTGGTGTGCCACCCATATTTTGGGATTTGCTTTAGGCATTATACTATTACCATTAGCCATGACCTTTGGTGGTTTTTTATTTGGCTTTATACCAGCTGTATATGGCATATTTTCTATATTGAGAGAGATTTTAGGCCTTGGAATATATTGGTTTGTAGGTAGCTTTATACTTTGGAAATTACTGAGTGTTCTTTTAGAGCGTGAGTTTGATTTCAAGCAAGTATTAATGGGCACTGCCTATGTGGAAGGCTATACAGGAGCACTTGGATTAGCATTAATTTTGGTATCTATTATTTGCATTTATATTACGCCATTTTTAATGATCCTATTAGTTCCCCTAGCATTAGCTTACGTTGGTGCCGTTATCTACGTAGCTGTCATGCTTTTATCTCGGATTATGAATGTAGAGCCTCTTACAGTCGGCGCTGTATATGTAGTTCTATATATTATTAACCTTTTATATAACTGGATTATGCGCATACTATTTGCGTAAATACATAAAACCTCCTAGTTTTATACTAGGAGGTTTTTATTGCTTTGAATGAAATTTTAGTAAAAGTAGTTTGTCATTATTGAAGAGAATCATAATGTTGTAATAGTAAGTCTACATTGTCTTCATCGTATTCGATTTGTTGGGACCATCTTGCAATTTGTTTAAGCGGTGAACCCTCTATAGCACTTGTGATTAGTATATATTCCACACTATCTTTTGCATAAGAAAGGATAGCTTCAAAAGAATAGTCTGCTAGCATATCGATTTGACGGTATAAGATGTATTGAAACACCTTGTTGAATAGCCTCATATCGTGATTTGCTGTATAGCTTTGTACAGAGGTAGTTAGTTTATTTATGTCATGAGATAATTTATTAATTTGTGCAGTCCATTCTTCATCGATAGGCTCTGTGGTACCGTATAGATGTAATAGATTTGTATAATACTGTACATCAGGATTTGGGCTGTATTGAAAGTATGATGAATCTATATCAAGGGCTAATAGTTCAAATATATTCTGAATGGTTAAACGTTCGTCAGGACTGAATTCGCCTTGATCGTCTTCAATGGTAAAGATTACCTGATCGGATTGAGCATCCTCTGTGAGTAGTTCAACCGTTGCTTCACAGGATAGACCCACCCCACATAGTTCGAGGTCTTCAATATATTTATAGAAGCGTGGATGCATGTGGCATGTATCGCATAGGCCTTCTTCACCGAGTTCGAGCACAACCTTACAGAGACCGTTTTCATTGAGTAACGGACACATTGGTTGTGCCTTAGAAAATACGAAATGGCTACCCTCATCATCCACAGTGATAGCTTGGAGTAAGCTTTCACCAAGAGGGCCTGTCATGGTGTGATAGCGTTCAGCAGTAGTCTCGTCGATATCGATGGTCCAAAGTTGACAACATGTATTTTCACATCGATCTGCTTTGCATTGAAATGTGTGATATATAGTAGGATATAATGAAATCATAATCGGCTCACTTGTAGTAAAAAATATTCTACGTGCATTGTATCATAGGGGAGTTGTCTATGCATTAATATTATAAATAAAGATTAATAAATCGTATCGATTTAGTGTATAATTGTATATATACACACTATGGTCCTGTTTGAGAGATGGAGGAGCCTATGAAATCCTTATTTGTAAAAGGTAGCCTTGTATTAGCCTTGGCAGCAGTGTTTGGTATGCCAAATGCAAGTGCAGCCCATTTAGTAGCGGTAGAACCAACTGTTGCCGTTGTTGATGGAAACCATGCAGCGATTGTAGGTGCCAATGGTTTATTAAATGCATTTATTCAGAATCATCCAAATGCAGCTATCACTGAAATCGCTTTTGATGCAGATGGTGGTCAAATTAGATATGATGTAGAAGGTTTTGATGAAAGTGGCAAGTATGAGCTTACTTATATCTATGCAACAAATCAAATCTTTGAAAAACGTGAAGGCGACTTCCATAAATCGTTAAAGAAAAAATCCTTTGATCCTCGTGAAATCTTACCGCCAGCAGCAGTAGTTAATTTTGCCTATGCTCAAACACAAGGCAAAGCGACAAGCCTTAATGAGTGGTCTGTACAGTATGATAAAGGTAAAATAGTATACAAAGTTAGCTTCGGTACTGAAGGTGACAAAGAGGTAGATGTACGAATTGATGCTATGAATGGTACTTTATTATCTGTTAAATTTGATGATTAAACCTTTCTATAATTAGTAAATACAACTTAATAGTCTAAGGCTTATTATTTTAAATATAACAATTAAACTCCTTAAAACTGTCTTTTTTGTAGTAAATGATAGTTTTAAGGAGTTTTTTTGTGAAAGTTTGCTCATGAAATGGGATGTTTAGATTATGAAAAGTACAATGAGAGGCCGTGGTTCCTTTATACATGGGATATATAGCTTTTTGGATTTGGTTCATATAAGACTTAATTGTAAATCGAATACTATAGAATTTCATTTAAATTACATATAAATTCATTTTAGACTCACGCCAAAATAAGCTAGACTGATGGTTTCTACATTTTTATTTCATAGATTATGGATAATATGTGTCCAGTCAAAGGACAGAACTCAAATATATCGGGAAGTTCCAGACTATATATCTACAGTCCACGCTAGATATATGTTTTGGAACTATAACGATAACACCGAGTTGGTTAAAAATATATATGCGGAATTTTGCATATATATGGATTATCAAGGAGGATATTATGAAAAAATCTATTTTGAAAAGTAGTATTGCTTTAGCAGTAGCTGGCGTATTTGGTGCTACTGTAGCAGTAACAGCAGCTGAACAAGCAACACCAGTTCCTGTAACTCAAGAGGTAGCAGCTACTGTAGCTCCTGTGGCACAACCTGCTACTCATCAAGTAGTTCCTACAATTCAAGTGACTCCAGCAGCTAAAGTAGAAGCAGCTCCAGCAGCAGCTAAAACAGAAGTAGCTCCTGCAACAGCTAAAGTTGAAGTGGCTCCAGTTGCACCAGTAGCTCAAGATACTACACCAGTTCCAACAGCAACTCAAGACGTAAAAGCTCCAGTTGCTCAAGACATTGTAGTTCCAGCAGCAGCTAATCCTGCAGCAGCAACTCCTACAATTGAAACTGCAGCTGTAGCAAAAGCTCCTAGCGAAGCTAAAGTAGTGCGTGCAGCAGATAAAAAAGTAGAAGCTAATAAAGACGAAAAAAATACTAAAAAAGCGCAAGCACACAAAGCGCCTAAAGTAAAAGCTGACAAAGCAGTTAAAGCTGATAAAGCTGTAAAAGAAACTAAAGAAGTAAAAGCAGATAAAAAAGCTGACAAAAAAGAAACTACTAAAGAGGAAAAAAAAACTCTAAAAGTGGAAAATCACAACCTAGCACAACAAGTAAGCAAGCAGGCGTAGTCGATCAAAATAGTATTTTCGTAATTGGTGCGAATTATTTAATCGATCAATTTGAAAATAAATATGGCGACTCTAAGATTACTAAAGTATCCTTCAAAGCTGCCGACAAAACTGCTATTTATGAAGTAGACGGTTTCAATGCTAGTGGTGCCCATTCCATGACTCTAGATGTGGCAACTGGTAATGTAACTGAAGGTACTCCTAAAGCATATGATGCATCCATGGAAGCTAGTGCTATTGATGCTGGTACTGTGTTACCTCCACATGTGGCGATCAATGCAGCCTTCGCACAAACTGGCAATGTAGCAACTGGTATTAACTCTTGGTCTGTAGTGAACCAAAATGGTAAACCTATATATACTGTAGAGTTCCATGATGCACAAAACAAACCTGTATCCATTGCATTGGATGCTAAAACAGGTATGGCCGTAAAATAAGCTAATCCTAAGCCTATCCTACTGTAAAGCAAACCCCTTTAATACACGAACACTAAACACATAATACTATACACACTTACACACATACACAACACACATACACAACACACATACACAATACACTTACACACACAATAAACAATTACACACACGCAGCCCTCTGGATTGGATAGACAAACATTGACTCTCTCCTATGCCGTCTGTCGTTCAGAGGGCCCCTTATGCATTGTGGTTCCCTCCCAATCATAAGATTATATACTTGGTATATAATACTCTCTCTCACAATAAGAACGTAACTGCTTTACAGTACGCTAGGTATAGGAGAGCAGGAAAGCCCGTAATACATGTAGACCGCTGCATGTATTACGGGCTTTTTCTATGTCCATTCAATATAAAGATGTACCATATAAGGAAAATACATAGTAAAAATTGAAAAAGCGCAGATACAATGCATATCTGCGCTTTTGGTATATGGAGCATTTACTATTAGTAACAATAGTTAGCTTTTTATATGTATTGTCGAGGCACGCGTTCTGAGAAACCACAAAAGATTTCATAAGGAATTGTAGATGCAAGAGCAGCAATCTCGAGTGCAGAGATGCTTTCATGACCTTGAGAACCTAGGAGCACAACCTTGTCACCTGGTTGTACAGTAATCGTATCTGGAACGGCCACCATGAATTGGTCCATACAGATGCGACCCACTACAGGACAACGTGTGCCATGAATGAGGACTGTACCGCGGTTGGATAAGCTACGAGGGTATCCATCTGCATAGCCTACAGGAATGGTAGCAATCGTCATTGGTTCAGGTGTTACATAGGTAGAACCATAACCGATACCTTCACCTGCTTCTAGTCGCTGTACATGTACTACTTCGCTATGGAAGGAAAGAACCGGTTTTAACCCTAATCGATTTGGTACATCAAGGGATGGCATAATGCCATACTGAATAATACCAGGACGGGCATCGGTGAACAAGCTATCTTTTACGGATAACAACCCAGCACTATTGGCAAGGGAGAAGCGATAGTCCGCATCAGGTCTAAATGCACGAATTTCATCGACCATTTTATGGAACTTTTGCGCCTGCCCATGAGCGTGGCTTTGATCAGCTGCATCGGCGTTACTCATATGAGAAAAGAAACCGTCTACTTCAAGATTTTCATAGGATTCAACGCGTTTGATAAACTCAACAGCATCTTCAGGCTTGATACCAATACGATGCATGCCTGTATCGACAGCGACAGCAACGCGAATAATCATATCGTGGTTTTCCGCTACTTTATCGAGGGCATCTAAATCGGTAGATTCGCATACGGCAGGGATGGAATTCGTGTCTGCTACAAGCTCAAAAGATTGTGGGCGTGTGAGACCTAGTAGGTAGATTGGTACCATAATACCTGCATTGCGAAGCGGAACAGATTCTTCAGGAATGGCAACGGCTAAGGATTCATAACCTTCCTCAACGGCAATACGGCCCATCATAACGCTGCCGTGGCCATAGCCATTGGCCTTGATAACAGCTGTAGATGTGCTCCATTCCGGTAAACTATCTTTAATTTTGCGCAAATTCTCGCGAACGAGACTTGTATTTATGGTCAAATAGGTGGGTCTCATGGTATTCCTCAATTCTATATAACATTA
>FLSC01000022.1_pt2 | contig 22975 bp, 40 predicted proteins | sample 1550561 | NCBI WGS metagenome assembly FLSC01 (sample SAMEA4031775, study PRJEB14383) | metagenome | biome: human; feature: oral; material: saliva | place: Philippines | collected 2014 | reverse complement strand
TAAAGTCTATTGATTTTATATTCTGTTTCTTGGCTTCTTTTGGTGTTGATAAACTCATTACTAAATTCACCCTTTTTATTCATGACAACAGAACTAAATAATTTAATCTTACCAATGTCTATACCTAAAATCTTATCTTCTAAATCATAATCTCCAACTTTATATTCATAAGAACAAATACCTATATATTGACCATCTCTTTTTCTCTTGACAAATCTAGGCTTAGCAATTACTCCAGTAAATCTTTCATCTGTGTTACTTGGGAATACTATTTCATATTCTATCCAGTCTTTCTTACTAATTTTTATTTCGCAAATATTGTTAGTTTTCATTCTAAAGAATTGATTTGATGAAACAGTGTAATCAAGACTGAATGTAGCATTCCTTGGTAATTCAGGTATGGAATTACTTCTTTTAATATTAGCAATTCTACTTCTTGTTGGATAAAGATTTAATTTGTGTAATGAGTTGAATAATTCCTCATTGATGTTATAATCGTTTTTAACTAATTCATTCCAAATGATGATAGCTTCTTGTTTTGACTTTATTTCTCGTCTAAGATTTTCAAATAAGATATATGAGTGCCATGTTTTATTATGTAACGGCCAATCTTTTATTCGGAATTTAAGACTATCTCTCATATCTCTCCAAACATCGCCCCTAAGTTTAGATAAATCAATTTTATCTAAGAGAGCTCTTGTTTCACCATTAGAAAGAATAAAATTCAATTCATTTTGTAAGAAATCATAAATAGGTATAAGTTCTGATGGCATATTTATATTAAAACTTTTCCACTGAACTCTTTTCTTTTTCATTTTTCTCCTTTTATTATGTTTATTGTTAATATTATAACAAATTTTTAATTTATTATCAATTAAAGATAATCAAAAAGTTTCTGCTTTTATTACTGATTTCAGTTCTTTCAAATAATCTAAAACATTTGTTAATTTTTCAACATAGTATTGGTCTAAGTCTTGTATGTACTCAGATAAGTATTCAAAAGGAATTAAAGAAGAGTGAATTTTATCTGGGTTATCATTATCTATAGCAATTGACCAAGCTTCATGAACCATTTCTTTAGTTATTTCTTGATTAGAAGCAAGTGAAGTTAAAACTAATTGAGAGTAAAAAGAAGTGAATATTGGGAGTAAATATTCATTTTGAGTTTTAAATTCTTTTTCTACTAATTCTTTTGTTTTAGTTATATATGAATGGCCAAATCTGTTAGTTCTTTTTAAGATTGTTCCAGAGAATAGTAAATATTCACTCAAATAAAAAGGTTTAGTAAATATTGTAATTTTCATATCTTTTCTATCTTTATATTTATCTAGTGTTGAATTGTAATAATGTTTTAAATTGTTCCAGTAATTTTCATTATTTCCTCTTTGAACAGACCTTTCTTTGTAAATATTTTCATGATTTTTAGCATCAACAAGAATGAGTTCTAATTCATAGCCTTTGTTTAATAAGTATTCAATAGCATCATCTTGTAGCCATCCAGTCACTACATCATATTTATTAGAGTCTATGATTTTACACCAGTCAGCCATATATAATTCAAACCAGTTTTCTTTTATTTTTCTTCCGGGAATACTTTTAAATTCTTCATTAGAGAGATGCTCGAATCCTGTTTTATCATATTTATAGTCTAAAGTATGTTTATCAAAGTCATATATGTTAATGTAATTTGAATCTACATAAGTTTTACCAACACAGCCAACTGTTAATATAATTTTTGTTTTCATATTTATTACCTTTTATCCTATTTTTTTATATTCCTAACAAATATCTAAGCCTTTTTAGCTATACATATCTTAGTAGTTATTGTTACTATTATAACAAATCTTTAATTCATTATCAATTGGAAATAGTCAGAAAGTTATATAATTTACAATAAATTAGTTATTAGTGATTAAATGAAATGAAAAAGTTTAATATTTTTACAAAAAGAAAAAGAGCTATAGTTATATAGCTCAAATTAGATAGTTGAGTATTTATATAGAAGTTCGGTTTTCAGAACATCATAATAGGTATTAGGAACAAATTCAATTGCATTGTAGTTGTAATATGAGTTATACCCGCCTTTGATAAGGTGAGGTTTGATTTCAGCATCTTTGTTTAAATACAAGTCATGTAGTAGCAATTGGATATAGACAATATAAATATATTTATAGTAATGTTTAAAGGACGATTTCAAGTCAAGTAAGTCATTAAATGATTTGATGGAGATAGAATAGTCTTTCCACAGCCACATAAAAATATTATGAACTTCTTGAGGGAAGTTTTTTGTGTATTTATCAAAGAGAATTGTAGCTATATCAAGTCGCTTATCATTTGGGTCAAGGAAATGATTTAGGAATAGCTCTTCATCAAAGTGAGAGTCAAGTTGGAGATTTTTGAGATTGTTATAATTTTCATTTTTAGTAATTAAGTCATAAATAGAAGTCATAATAATTAGTCTTTCTTTTAGTACATTGGTTGGTCAATCACTAACAATTGATAGAGTTTATTGTTATATGAGAATTGTTGGTTAGAAATAACCAAGTCAGGTCGTCTAAAATCTTCATCATATACAATTTTAAGTTTTTCTTTGTAGCCATATTCATCTCGCCAAATAACAATCATATAATCATCATAGTTAGTAATTTTGATTTGGTTAGGTGTAATATTAAAAGAAGTGTGGATTTCTTGTAGCGTAGCTATTATAATTTCTTTAGGTACGTTCATGGTTAAACCTTTCTAGTTTTATTTATTGTATCTTACCAAGATGAGTGGTAGAGATAAACTTCATTTTCAAAATCAGCATTATCAAGGATTTTAGTTAGCATTTCCAAAGTTTCTTTCACATTAAGGAAATATGATAGAGCATAATCAATTGGGCCAAAGAAGAAACCTTCTTTAGTTGGTAAGATTTTATCTAGTTCTGTTTCTAGTTTAGCATATTGTTCTTTAGTGATAATTCCTTTTTCAATTAAGTTGTTAGCACTATAGTATAACAAATATGAGTCTTTATTAAGATTGTAAGGATTAAGTTTCAATACTCCTTCACAAATTTCTTTCAGTTCTAGGAAATCATCTTCAGTTACAAAGTAATAAGAGTTATTATCAACTCCATTTTGAACATTATTAACAAACCAAGCATGGATTTGATTTGCTTTTTCCAATTCAGCAACTGTTTCAAAGATAGTAGATTGTTTTGAGTAAATATTTTGTAGTGGTTTAATTTTTTCTTTAGTAAAAGTTTTGGGAACACCCCAATCCATTGTCAAAGAGAAGTCAAATTTCCAACCATTAGTTTTAGCCAATTCCTTTTCAGAATAGTAATCAAAAGCTTCATTAGCGTAGTAATAGTCAATAGCAGAGAAGCCATTAACTTTTTTTGTTTTATAGATAGCCATATCCAATCCCATTTTAGTACTCCATTTCTTAGTAGTTTGTTATTTGTTGTATTTTTCTTTAAGTTCATCTAAGTAGTTAATTAACTCTTGAGTTGGTTTATAGAAATAGACACCTTCAAAGAAATTTACAAGTTCTGGTCCTTTTTCAATCAAACCATATGTAATTAGAGTATTTACCAATTCGAAGCTATCAACTGGAATAGCAACAAGTTCTGAGTCGATTTCATTTTCAAATACTTCATCTTCATCAGGTAAAGTATTTTCAGTAACTGGTTCACAGTAATCTTCACCCACTTCTTGAATCATGATAGCGATTGCATTAGTATCTTCATAGCGGTTAATTAGTAAGTTAAATTGTGAATCTTCGAAAGTAATATTTTGTAGTTGCATTGTTTAAATCCTCTTTTTGTTTTATTATAGTTATATTATACAATAGATTATATAGTTTGTCAACGATTTTGTGTAAAAAACAGCAAAAAGAGCTATTATTATATAGCTCTTTTATTCTTCAATCAATTTTTTAGCATTTGCGATTACTTCTTTATCAACAGTAATTCCTTTGTTGAAGTTTACGAAAGCATTTACAAGAGTTTTCATATCTGGGCGTTCATAAGCATTTTCACCATATTTTTGAGTAAGGACAAGACCGAAAATATTGCGGTGTAGGATTTTGTATTTATCATAGTTTAGCAACTCTTCAAAAAGCAATCCATTTACAGTGATTTTATTAGCGAGAAATTCGTAAACTGTTTGAAGTCGTTGTTTTCCATCTAGTACTTCGTAAATGTGATTATCGTCCTTATAGTAGCTTACAAGATAAGGAGTAATGATAACTTTACCTTTAATCCAATCTAGCAAAAATTCTTCTTTGTGTTCTTGAGTCCAAACAAAACCACGTTGGTATTCAGCTTCAAGGAAGAGTTCTTCATTCTCAACCATACGAACAATGTCACGTGGTTCAAGAGTGATTGAGTTAGTAAGTTCCATGTTTTCAAATTCATCTTCAGCAGTTAGTACTTGGTTTGCGTTAGTTAGGTTTACAAGCAAAATGATTTCTACATCTAGTTTTCCTTGCCAAGTAACTCGGTAAGTATGTGCATCAAGTACTTCTGCTTTAAGGTTATTTGATTCTGGTGTTTTAGTCAGAACTTCGATTGAGTGAAGTACCAATTTTGCTTCTTTTACAGTATCACTAAGAGAGCGAGTTGTAGTAGAAACATTATAAGCAGATTTAACATTAGTAGTATTGATTTTAGTGTGGTATTGTTTTGTGATTTCCATTGTTTTTATCCTCATTTTGTTTTATTTAGACAAGGGGCAAAAGTTTTTAGTAACTTTTTTTGAAAATGCTTTGTAGTTATTATATGGAGATGGTTTAAAAGTAATAATTTTAGAAGCAAGGTTCATATTGTTATCATAATTAGAAGTTTCAATATAAGTTCTATTTTCGTAAGTAACAATTGATTTCATAGTAGTAGATTTCCTTTTGTCTTATTATAGTTATATTATACAACAAGTTATATAGTTTGTCAACGGTTTTGTGTAAAAAATTTTAAAATTTATCAAAAAAAATAAAAAAGAGCTATTAAATTATATAGCTCCTTTTTGTTTTATTTTCAGATAATATAAAGTTATAATCTTCTAGTATAATTTTAGCTTCTTCAATAGTAGATTTTGTTTCAATTCTTTTTATAAGTTCTTGAATAGCTTTTTGGCTCTTATTTCTTTTCCATTCAATAGTTAGTAAGCCGTCTTTTTCTTTATCTGTTTTAGCTGGATAGAATTTGTAGTACCAATTGATAGCATTATCTATCTTAGCAAAGATTTCTTGTTCAATCTTTTTAGCTTTATCAATTTTTAATTCAGCAAGACATTGTAATAATTCGGGCATTTTCAATTCCATGCTATTAAAATAATTTTCAAGTTCTTTAGGAACTCTTTGTTGCCTGATTATGTTGTCATAGTTAGGTTTTTCATAGCTTCTATTTATATTTTCATGTGACTCATTAAAGAAGTTTTTGAGTTTTGTTATAACTAGCATAGTTTTATCTTTCTTTAATTTATTTAATAAGGTTTAATTCCTTTAGAGTTTGTTTAGCATCATTAACTGTAGTTTTAGTTGAGATTAGCTTTCTTACTCTTTGCATTTCTTTATAAGTGTTATCTATTCCAATATGGTATTTCACTAAATAAGGTAAGCCTTTTGCACTTGATAAGTATTTACGAGTTAATCCAAGTACAGAAATACTATTCTCATAATAGCCTTGTTCATTTTTCTTAGCATTTTCAATTCTTAGATTAGAGAGATTTTCCAAAAATTCTTGATAATGTTTCTGAGCTTCATTTTGAAATTGTCTTATTTTTTCTTCTACTTCTGCCTGAATCATAGTTAGTTTCCTTTCTTATTTAGTTCAGTTAATTGCTTAGCAGTTTCGTAATTAACTTCATCTAAGTTGGGAGCAAATCCTTTTTCTTTAGCTAATGTAATAAATTTTTCAAATAGTTCTTTATTCATAATTTCACCTTTTAATCTTCCTTTTGAATAACTTGGTCATAAGCATCAAGTGTAATAGTTTCAATTCTCATATTTTCAAATTCATTATTTTGAGCTCTATGAATCACACCAAATGCTTTATGTCTTTGATTTGGATTAAGCCATAGTTCTTTATGTTCTTGTAGCCAAAGTTCTGTTTCAAGTTTATCTGTTGAAATGAAACATTTCTTATCATTGATAAATACTTCATAAATAGTCAAATTATTCTTGTAGCATCTTCGTTTGTTAGAAAGAAAGATTTTTACATGAGTATCTGAATATTCTGCTTCATACCATCTTTTATTAGTATAGTTTTTGTTATCAATCGTAGCAATATACTTGTCATGGTTTTGAGCAATAATTTTATTAGTTTCATTGTCGAAAGGGAATTTTTTCCAACCAAAAAGTTGTTTTGCTTTTTGAGTTTTGTTATCTCCATAATCATAAAGTGAAAAATAGATTTGTCGGTTTCGTTTTCCTAAACGTAATGTACTTATATAATCAGCGAGTGTAAATCTTTTAATCATTGTGAATTACCTTTCTATATTTCAGCAAGGTATAACTAAGTAATTAGTTATAGTTTTCAAGTAAGAATTTAAAAGTTTCTTCTAGTTCCTTTTCATCTTTGGGTTCATATTCAAAATCTACCCATTCCTTATAATAATAGAAAAGAGAAAGAGAATGAGCTATTTTATTCAAAAAGTCAATTTCATCTTGGGTGTATTTAAGTTTATACTTAATTCTGACAATACACAAATCCAATAAATCATTTTTAAATGTTAGCAAAATCTGGCCATTAGAAGTACGTTCTCTAATCGAGCATACTTCTACTTCTTCTGATTGGAATTTATAGCCTGATTCAGCAAGTTTTTCAACAATGTTTAAAATTTGTTCTTTATTCATTTCAGTATTTCTTTCTATTAGTTATAGCTTTCAAGAAGTTGATAAATCGTAGTTTCTAATTCTTCTGCATTGTTTGGTTTATAATTAAATTCAATCCAATGTTTATAGATTGACCAATAAGAAGTAATAGAGTTCAAGTAATCAACATTTTCTTGGTCAAATGTTAGTTTGTAATCAAGTTTTAGTACTGCTCTGACATTTAATTCAGTATTTCCAAATTCAAAATAAAACATACAGTCACCATAATCAACATATATAGTTTTATCTTTAATTTCTTTTCTTTCAATGTTGTAGCATTTTTCAGCAAGATTAGCAATAATTGTTTCAATTGTTTCTTTGTTCATAATAAATCTTTCTAGCTGTAGTTATCTAGCACTTTTTGAAGTAATCTTTTAAATTCTTCTTCATTTTCTGGCATAGTCCAAAATTCTATATGGTCATATAGATGGCCTTTTACAATACTTTTTTCTTTAAGTTTGCCAAATTCTTCAAAATCGTTTTCAAAGAATGTATCTACTGGACGAGCAAATTGAAAAATAACTTTCAAAGGACCAGTTTCAAAATCTGCTAAAAACTTCACCGCTCCAAAATGAACAAAAATTGCTTCATCAATTGTAAGTTCTTTAGTGCGGAGTTTCTTCTTGTCTTTAGTCAATTCATCAATAATTTTTTCAGCTGTTTTTAAATTCATAATATTACACTTTCTATTTTACGTTTTCTTTAATATATTGAGCAAATTCTTCAGTAGGAGCAAAGAACATAATCCCAATATATCCTTGTGGCATGATAAAGTCAGGTTTATCCTCAATCAATCCATTGTTTACGAGCAATCGCACATACTCAGGATTATCAGTACGAATTTGTACATATTCAGTAGGGTCATTTTCATCTTTTGTCATAACTGAGTTATTAGTTGTGATAATGTCTGGATATTCATCATTTGGTAATCCCATTAAGATAGCAATAAAATTGCTTGAGGAATAGCGAGAGAAAGTCAAATTATAAAGCTTTTCATGGAATTTAATATTTTCTAGTTTCATAGTAATTCTCCTTTCTTAATTTACTTCTACTTCTTTAATCTTGTATTGTTTAAGAAATACTTTATGCTGTTGTTTGATTTCTTCAAGTTCTGATTTGAAAAATTTAGTTGGTTTTGCTTTAGGAATCTTGTATAGAAGTTGTACACCCATTTTAGTTGATTTCAAAACATACACTTCAGAAGCCAAAATGAATTGTTTAACTTTTACTTTCTTTTCTCCAGTAAGTATTTGTCTTACTTCTTCAGTATCTTTAGCAATTCCATTTTCAATCAAGTTATTTTCTTTTAGGTATTGGATTCGTTTATATAGAGTTAAAGAACGTGAAACTCTTGTACAGCCATCAAAATGGCCAGAAACAATACCCAATAGAAAATCTTCAAGTTCTTTTTTGCTATTGAAGCTCTTTTCAACTTCTGTTGTTACCATACGGTCACGATAATCACGAACATTGCTTGATGAGTAAGCATATTTAATAGTCAAATCTTTCAAATTGATGTTAAGTTTTTTAAGTTTATCATAAGACATTTTTGTAATCCTCTTTTCATTTCTTTCTAGTTATATTGTACAATAATACTCTTAGTTTGTCAATATTTTTATAAATTAAATGAGCTATTTATTTTTCGGTAAAAACAATATAGCTTAAACTGATTTTGAATGTTGTTATATCGTCACTAGTGGAACAGTAAAACAGTTTAAACTGGATTTCGATAATTGTATCGACTTTATGAAAAAACAGCTTAAAATCAGTTTTAAGCTGTTTTGTATGATTGAGTTTTAGTGGATAAATTTAACATCTTCAAATTGCCCTACAGGTGTGGTAGTTAATTTCCAATTGTGAATAAATACGAGTGAGCAAGATTGATTATATAGAGTTTCCAATTCATCAATATTATGGATTTGATAGCCAATTTCTTTTGCTTCTTTCAAATCTTCATCATCTTCACAAATGTAGATTTTATGGCAGCCATCATAAGCGATTTTGTTTGGTTCTTCAAATACGTAAGTTTTATTTGTTTCTTTGTTAATGATAATCATTGACTTTACCTCTTTTTATATTTCCTTTATGGTTATATTATACAATAAAGATTTTATTTTGTCAACGATTTTATAAAAATAAAAAGGCAATATAAAATTGAGTTTTAATCCCAACTGATTACAAGTGAGCCATTACTATTATATTCTTGTGTTCCAAGACCGCAAGAAGTTTGTACTTTATATCCATTCTCTTTTAATGTTTTAATAATTTCTTCAGTTAGCTCGAATTGGTCTGCATAATTAAGATTGTCATAGCCATTTGAAAAATAAATCATAGGCTCACACGCATAGCGTCCAATCATTGGTAGCTTTGCCGTCTTAGCCATTGGTGCTTCTTTTTTAATTAGAGGCTCAATTACTTCACTAATATATTTATCTCGCAATATTAAAATACCATTATATAGCTCACTGGCTTCTTTTGCAGTAATCATAAATTTTCCTCTTTTCATATTTTCTTTATAATTATATTGTACAATAAGTAGTTCTGTTTGTAAATAGTTTTATAAAAATAAAAAGGCAATTTTATATTGCCTTTTTATACCATTTTGATTGAGATAGTAGCAGTAACTTTAATCAATTCACCATATTCCATTGGGTCATTGATTGCTTCAACAATTGTGTTTAGAGTATAGGAAGTTTGGTCAAATTCAAGGTATTCTTCAAAGAATTTTTTAAGATTGGTAGGAATAATTTTCAAAACATCTTTGTCAAGTGAATCAACAAAATCAGAATAATCAAATTTACCAAATTCTTTTAATTCAAAAATAAAGAATAGTGGAACATCATTAACTCCATTATTAAGTTGAGTCAAAACATAATTTTGCAAAGATTCTTTGATTGTTGCTTTCTTATATTTGTTAGAATAATCAACCCCATCTTGCTCTACATCGAAAATCGGATTACCAGTCAAAATAGAAGCAACTACATTTTCAACAACATTAGCATCTTTTTCATAGCATACCCATTCAGCAAGTTCTCGTTTAAGATTGTCAGTAATAGTATCATAAGCTTGTTTAAAATTTTCGTTTAGTTTAATCATTGTTTTATTTCCTCTTTTTCTTTATTATAGTTATATTATATAATAAAGTTTTTATTTTGTCAACAATAAAATGAAATTTTATTTTAAAATTTTTGATAAATATTGTTTTTGATTTCAGTTACAATCTCATTAGAGTTATTTAAGACTTTGTCAATAACAAGATTATCTTTAAAGATAGCAAAGCTATATTTATTCTTTAGCAACTTTTCAGCATCAGTAGAATCAAATTCTGAATCGTAATCGAACTTATAAGTAGCAATAATTTTTAATTTATCGCCTTGAAAAGTAACCATAATAAGGTTATCATTTTGCAAATCTTCGATTTCGATTTTTGAGCCAAAATCATCAGCAATAAATCGCACCATTCCAAATTTTTGTAGTTCTTGTTTTAGATTTTCATAAATGTTATTAAGCATTGAAGCTTCAAGTTGAGTTTTATTTTCTGTTTTTATTGTTATTTCTCCTTTTTAAATAGCTTTATAAGCAATCGCAGATGGATTGAAAGCAGTTCCACCATAAAGTTTATACATTGTATATTCCACTTTATAAAGTTCATTTTCAATCAAATAGAGAACTTCAATTTTATAAACCCAATCATATTCCTTAGTTTCCCAGTTTTCAGAACGGTCATAGTTAAAATCAATGATTATTTCATCAGAAGTAAGCTCTAACAAAGTTTTCAAATCTGATTTATTCCATTTTAATTTCTTAGCAAAAGTTTCAACCTTAATAAATTCATCTTTAAGAGGAACTTCAATCTTATCTTTTGCTTCAAAAGTTTCAAGGTCGATTGAGTCCATATTGATTGACTCAGTATAGTAGTTCAAGAAGTCAATCATTTTAGATTCAGTAAGGATATGCTTTGTTTTCTTGCCATTAACAACAAGTCGAAACAATTGAGTAAAATTACCACCGTAATCATTACGGTCTTTATAAGCAACAAATTGTACAAGGTCGTTGATTTTGACAGCACGAGTAGCAGGTGTTTGTTGTGAAATTTCTTTAATCAAGTATGTTTCAGTTGTATAAGCAATTTTCATTTGTTTTTTCCTCTTTCTTTATTACAATTTAATTATATAATAAAAATTTTAAATTGTCAACAATAAAATTAAAAAAGTTTAAATAAAAAAGAATTGCCAATAAAAAGGCAATGCTTGTAATTTGTTAATTTTTAATTAGTGCATTAAAGATAAGATTTCCAAATTGAACAATTCGGTCAATATCTTTTTCAATAGCATAAGTTTCTTGAGTAATATTTCTTTTAAGTTTAGTTTGAGAGATTAGTTCAATAAATTGTTTTGGATTGTTTGTGATTTTAGAGAAAATAACTTCCATTTGGTTCATAGCAAATTCATAGAATGTTGGTTCTGGTACAGACGCAGTTAGTTCTTCAAATTGTTTCTTAGCTTGAGCAACAGTAAGTTGCTTGTTTTGAAGCATGAATTGTTTAAGAGTAATATTTGGAATATCCTTTCTTACTTTTTTGCAAGCTTTACGCCAATCTTTTGTATTAACAGCTTCCTTTAGTTCCTCCCAAATACGCCAGTTTTTATCAACAGTTTGGTCGTTAATATTAACAAGGCTGATAAATTCATCAAGAAATGCAACAAGTTCATCAATATCAGCAATGATTCCATTAAAACGTTTGAAAGTTTTAAGTGTAAAGTTTGTAAAACGAGTTTTATTGTAATCTTTTCGAACTTGGTCAAGTTCTTGAATCTTTAGTTCTGCTAGGCGTTTTTGGAATCGTTCTTCTGGGTCATTGATGAAAGTTTTAGCAACTTCTTTTGATTCTGCTACCATTTGCATGATTTCCTCAATGGTTTTATCTTGGTTCTTCTTCTTATTGATTTCTGTTTCAAAATTAAGAATACGTGGGCGTTTTTCTTGTTCTACTTCTTTTCTAAGTTGTTTCTTTTTGTTTGTCAGTTAGTTTCATTGTTTTTATCTCATTTCTTATTACAGGTTAATCAAATGTGAGAAAATGTGATTTGATTTTTATAGACTTGTTAAACCTAGTTTTAACTCCTCATAATGGCACACCTGCAAGTGCCTCTACACTCTCATTATACAAATTGAGTGCTACTTTTATAATGTGATTAGAATTGGTCGTTTCATCATTTCTTCTGTTTTTCTTATGCCTTTATAAGCAGCTTTGTCTGAAATCTTTCTCATGATGTTTCCGCCACCATTTAAATCAGCATTCCATAAATTACCCTTACTATCTTTGTATAGACCACGGCTAATTCTTTTGCCAGAGAATTTATGATTATCGTTTTGACCATAAATTGGTAACTCATCTTTATCAAAGAAACTTGCTTTTGAAGTATAACTTTCTTCTGTGAAGATTACTTCAATTCCATTTAATAAACCCTTATATAATAATTGATTAAATAATTTGGTGTGAGGAATATTAACGAAATTTTGGTTATTTCTTCTACCAATATTGATTTCATTTTTCCAACCCACATTATTACCAATAAAGATTTTTGAAATGTCATTTTTCACTGCTTCATTGATAATATGAGTTGAAATTTTGTGCATTTCATAATCAATTTTATTGTTACGCTTAAAAGATAATTGTTTTAATCTTTTTGAACTTTTTACATTAGTAGGTAATTCTGAGCGAAGTTTAGCATTGGTTTTATTGTAATATTGGTTAATACTTTTAATTGGTCTGCCATTGTATAAAAACGGTCTGATTCCAATGTTATTGTATATAGACACAATATTGTTTAAACCTGGGTCAATTGAGAAATACCGTGAATTATCACTTTTTAATTCAGGTTGTTCAACTTCATAAGTCTTGAAGCATTTAATTAAATCCTTCGCTTCATCATAAACAAATTTAACCATTTTAATATTAGGCTTAGATGATTGAATTTTAAGATTATAACTCTTTTTGCATAGAGTATAAGTATAAAGTTGCTTATATCTATCAAATTTAATATATTTAGAAATTGCCAATTTTGGAAATGTAATAATGTTGTAACCATTTTTATTTTTATACTTAGGGATTCTTTTCTTTTTATTAGATTTATCATTAAAAAATCCAATAAATTGGCGCCCTACTTGCATTAAAACTTCTCCAGCCAAATTAGATTGAAGAGCATAGTAATCAGGATTATGATTTTTAGTAAAAACCAATTTTTGTGATTGCCAAGTTCTATAAGATTTAGTTTCAAAGTAATATTGTCTAACATCATAAAGAGCCGCATTGTACAAATTTTTGCTCAAATGACACAAGTCCTTGATTAAAACAAATCTTTCATCTGTTGAATAGATAATCTCTTTTTCTGTTAAGTCCATATACTCACCTCCTTTTCATTAGATTTTGTGATTTATAAAATTTTAGATTTTTCTAAAGTTCCTCGTTTTTAATAAGAATTGAAATCAATAGCTTTAATTATGCCATTTTCATCTTTAGATATGACAAGTTCATAAACTATTCTAGCAACTGGTGTAATTGTTTCATTATTTTTATTTGTGAACGGGCCTTGTTTTTCAAAATCTAAAGAATTAAATGAAACAAGTTCTGATGATTTATCACTGCTTACTCTAATTGTATTATCAGATTTATCAACAGCAAAAACGAACCCATCTGGTGTATTGGGGTATCTTCTGTTTACGTTCAAAGAAAACCAATAATTCTCCATAAATTGTTTAAGTATTCTTTTACAAGATGGTTGTTCAATATAAATCAATAAATAAGTTACAAAGTCTTTTACTGCTTGATTTGAGATTGTTAATGAATCAATATAGTCTTTAAGTTCAGAATAAAGACAATCAAGTTCTTTTTCTTTTTTGACAATTTTATTTAATAGTAATGAGCGCATTAGTAATTCCTTTATTTATCTAAGTAGTCAAAAGCTGCACGAGCTTTTTCTTGGTAAGAACCTTTTGTGTGATAAGCAATTTGTAGAGCTTCATCTACTTTGTATTGCATAAAAGTAGAATAGAATGGAGTTAATGAAGAGTATAAATCATGATAGAAGTTAGCTAATCTAAGTTGTTTAAATTTTTTATAAGAGATTTTATTAGTTTCCCAAAGTTCTTTGACAATTCCAACTTCTTCTTTATCTTGAAATAATAAATTTGAAAAATGGAAGAAGCTATAAACAGTATTGTTTTTGGTTAATTCTTTAAATCGTTGATAATCTTCTTTTTTAATATTGTAAGTATTTCTTCTTATCTTGTCTAAGAGTTTTTTATAACTCTTTATATGTTCTTGTTTCATCTTTATCAGTCCTTTTAATTTTTTATGAATGACGGTGCCAATAACCCATCCAATAAGGTATATTGATAATAATTTTCATAGTATCAGTTCTCTTATCTTCTTCATCATATTCCCGCCACATTTCAAAATCAATAAGATAAGACCTTGAATCAAAATCCAACTCGTCTGTCAAAAAGCGCTTAATAAATCTTTTAATTAAATTAAGTTCTTCTTCCATAAGTTCAGTATAAAAACTTTCTACTAAGATTTCATTCAAATGGTCATAATGAAATTGAAAATTGAGTGGAATATATCCAATGCCCTTTTTTAAATTAAAAACTACATGATTTACAATTGTATCATTCAGTTTCTTTGCTTTGATTTCCTCAAAGTAGGAAGCAAAATCTTCATCATTATCTACAATTTGGTAATCATTCAAAATTAAATGCTTTATTGTTTCTAAAGGATTTGTTAAGTAATCAGATTCTAGTTTTGACCATGTTTCTTCAAGTTTTTCTTTGATAATAGCATCTCTTGGTTTAAGTGTCTTGTATAAATCTAGCATAGTATTCTCTTTCTATCTATTCAAAAATAATTTTTTCTTCAATAGCTTCTGGGTCAGCTTCATTATCTTTCAACAAGGAAAGAATTGTTCCGTATAAATCATCTTGAGTTGAAATTTCTTTATATGAAGTATAATTAGTAAAATATTTTCTGTACATATAATAGAAAATAATAAATGTATCAGTTTTCTTATCGTTCATAATACTAATATAAAAGTCATTAAATTTATCAGACTTTGAGATAATTTTCAAATTCAAGATTTTACTTCTATCAACAAGTGGAATCGCTTTATATCTTGCAAGGTTATCCCATTCTTTCACTGTACAGTAAAATGGCTCAGTAGAGAATTGAAATTTAATTTTTAATGCTTTCTTGTTAAAGAAATCAGTTACTTCATCAATATTCATTAAGTTATAGTTTCCTTTGTTTTCTTTTCAATAATATTTTCAATAAAAACTCTATTTACTTCTTTTTTGTTAAGTCTCTTTTTCACTTTATTTTCTACTTTTTGATTGTGCATTTCTACAACGTTATCAATCATGTTATCCATTAGCTCTGACAATTTTTCAGATAAAGAATATTCTTTTTGAGCATTTATTTCAATTTTAGCCTTGTTAGTATCTTCATCTACAAGTACTTCAATACTTATAATTTTTATCTTCTTACCATCACCCTTTAAATGCAATTTTATATCTTCGATTTCATAAATGATTTTATTGTTTCTTTTATATAGTTCCAAACTGAAAACATTTTTAGCCCAATTGTCTCCAGTGTGGCGTTTTCGAGTCTCAATTAGTTCTATAAAATATTTATGGCAATAAGTGTTTTTGATAACAGTTTTTGGAAATGATAAATCCCATGCTTGATTTATTTTAAAATTCAAATCTTTGTCATTTGACAATAAAGTAAATTTCTTCATTCCATCATATCCTTTCTATTTTATCAGTATTCATTAGTTATAGTTTCTTTTGCTTTTTGTTCAATAATTTCTTCAATAAGCTTTTTATCCTTGAGTTCTTTTGCAATATTTTTACTTTTTTGCTCTGATAATTTTTTAGAAATTCCGCTAGTTATATGTGTCAAGAAAGAAGTAATTTTTTCTTTTAATGACGGAAACCTTTTCACATTAAGTGTTACTTTTGCCTTGTTTTCTTTATCACTTAAAACCACATCAATACTGATAACTTTTGCTAAATTTCCATCACCTTGAGAATTTAATTGAAACTCTTCAATCTCATAACTTATCAGTCCTTTATCTTTACTTAATTCTAATGTAAAAGCATTATCCCAATTAGAATTTGAAAGGGCATTACTCTTTATTTCATCTATAAGTTCTTTGAGCGATTTGTAATAATAAGTTCCGTCAGCCATAATTTCAGGTGCTGAAAAAGTCCAACCTTGTTTTATTTTAAATTTTATTTCATCGTTTGGCAATAAAGTAAATTTCTTCATTCTAGTTAATGCTTTCTATTTTTCTTTAATCTTCAGTTATAGTTTCCTTAGCTTTATTTTTGATAATTTCTTCAATGAGTTTTTTATCATCAAGTTCTTTTTGAAACTTTCTGTTCTTTTGTTCTTCAATCTTTTTAGTGATTCCACTAGTAATATGAGCAAAAGTAGTTTGAATCTTTTCAACAAGTGATGGTACTTTTTCTATATTTGCTTTAACTTTAGCTCTATCAGTATTTTTATCAACTGAGACTTCAATACTAATAACTTTAAGATTTTCTCCTTGGCCTTGAAAATTTAATTGCATATCCTCAACTTCATAAACAACTGTTCCCTTATTTTTCTTAATCTCTAAAAACATAATTCTGTTCCATGAAGTAGTAGGAGAAATCTTGTTAATATTTATACTAGCTATAATGTATTTAATTTGTCTGTAACAGTACGAATTTATAATTAACACTTCAGGTGCACTAAAATCCCATCTTTGTTTAATTTTAAACTGTAACTCATCATTTGATAATAAGGTAAATTTCATCTTCAACCGTTCTAATTTGATTAAGCATAGCTCTTAAATCTTCAATAGTTAAATAAGTTCTTTTGTTAAATTTTCTTTCTTCGATAGTATAACCCTTTGTTTTCCATTTACCAAGATTATTTTCATCTTCTGTATCATCATGCACTGTTTTGATTTCACAAGTTTCAAAGTTAATCATTCCACAATAAAAAGTTGGGTTAAATATAGCTAAATATTCTTTGTAGCGATTTTCAAAAATCAATTTATTGATTCCAGTTTCTTCATCACGAACAAATTTGTACTTCCAATTTAAATTTAGTTCCTCAAGCTTCTTAATAAAACTATATTTTTCTAATTCTTTTTCATTGAGAAAGTTAATCAAATTATCTAATCGTTTAATCAAGTTAGTTTTAATAACTCTATTCCCAACTCTCATAATTGGGATTTTCTTATGGGCTCTAAGCAAATAAATTTGAGTTTCAGCATTATTTAACAATTTTTCTTGGAAAAATTCTTTTAATTGATTCTTGCTAATATATTCAGCAATAAACCAATTAACTCTATTCTTAATTCTATTGCTGTCTTTAAGCTCTAGTTCTTGCAATCGTTCAAAGCGTTTAGCAGCTTTCTTTACGATAGCTTTATATTCTTTATTGTTCATTCTTCTTTTTCCTTTTCATGTATCAGTTTTAAAATTTCAGCGAATATATCGTAAGCATCTAACTCTGGTTTTGCAACAGCGCTCACATCTACTCCTTTTTCCAATCCTAATTTAAGGATTCTCATTTTAAAAGAGTCAAACTCGGGTTTTGCGTACCAGGATATATCTAGTCCTTGTTCCATACCCTCATAAATTGCTTCCATTTGAGCGTAATCGTATTCAGGCTTGTTATAAATGGAAACATCAAACCCCTTTTCAAGACCTAATCGAATATATTTAATTTCGGTTCCCAATAATTTTCTTTTATTGATTTCATTTGGGTCAAATTTAGCACGGACGAAATAGTATATTTCATTCCTATCATAGCCACTATATTTTCCAGTACAACCATGAAATTTAATTAGGTCTAAAAATAAATCATAATCTTCCTTGGTGTCAAAAACGTAGTAGCTATATTTATATTTTTTAGCCATTTTATTTCCTATTCTATAAAATTATCAAAATAACTCTCAGCTGTTTTAAGCTGTTTTGCTGTAAAGTCGATACATTTATCGAAATACAGTTTTTATAGTCTTAGCGATTAACTAGTGACGATATAACGATATTCAAAATCAGTCTGAGCAATCTTTATTGTGTGAAAATCATTAAAGTATTAGTTTTGGGCTCAATAGTATAATTTTGAAACGATAACCAAGTTAAATAATGCTTATACTAAAGCTTATAATATTCAAGAAGCAAATCTAAATAATATAGTCAAATATTTCTTTACTAATTACAATAGAATTGTTATTGAGGATTTAGATGTTAATTCTATGAAAATGAATAAAAGATTATGTAAATCATTACATAGAAATGCTTTTGGTCGTTTTAAACAAAAGATGATTAACAAAGCTGAAGAATATAATGTAGAATTTATATTAGCAGATAGATTTTTCCCAAGCACTCAGACTTGTTCAGAATGTGGTCACATTAAGACAGGTGATGAAAAGTTATTTTTATGGGGAGATAAATATGGTAACGACCATAATACTTATGTTTGTTATAATTGTGGAACAATTCAAGACCGAACTGAAAATGCTATTTTGAATTTAAACCATTATGGAAAATAACGCTAATTAAAAAATTTAGTAATTTCATATTACTTATTGAGCGAAGTGTAGGTGGCGCTTGCTCGTTAAATAAGAATGGGTGAACAATCGACCTCTGTGGCTTGAATTATTGCTTTCTTTAGAGAGAATAATTCTTGTTGGAATGTTGGTGACAGAATACGCACCCGAGGAAAGTGAATATAACAAAAGTTTCTTATATAGTGAAGCATAAATTGGTATATATAATTATGTTTCAACACACTTTCCACACCTGCATAAGCAGAATTAGTATAATTTAAATTTTTAGCCAAAAGAATATTATCCTCGTTATATTGCATTTTAAAACTAGTAATACCATTAAAAAATACAAAAGATTCATTTTTATTTAGCAAATAATAAGTTTGAAGCTTTTGAGCTTCCAAAAATTTTTTAAGTTCTTTACTATTCATTTATTAACCCTTCAGTTTAAACGTTTCTAAGCTGTTTTTCTTAATCTTTGATGGTTTTATTGAAAATCAGTTTTAACTGTTTTAGCGTTGCTTATATTTCGATATAACAGCCCTTAAAATCAGTTTCAGACTGGTAATAAAATCTATTTTTCGCTTTTTGAGCGTGTGAATAGATTTCGGATAAATTCGATAGCAACTACAATCAAAAGAAATTGCCAAAAAGTTACTTTTGGAAGAAAATCAAAAAAACCAGTAAGGAAATTATATCCCCAAAATGCTAGCATGTATGGTAATCCAATGAGAAAAAGTGTTCCTACAAATAGAAGAATGAGTTGAATGTATTTCATTTTTAATAGCTCCTTTTATCTTAGAATTTCATCTTAGATTCTAGTTCTACAAGTTCAATAGAATTTTTAACAGCTTCAACTAGGAATTGATAAACTGTATTGTAAATGTCTGCATATGGTGGCTCTGTAATTTCTACAGTAGTAAATTTCTTACCCTCTTTATTAGAGCGTTTACAATGTAAAACTACCTTTGTTTCAGATACTGACTTAATCATCACAAACAACTTAATATGTGAAACTTCACAATTCCAAGAGTAGTATAAATTTTCTACTAGTTCAAATTTGTATTTTTCTGGAATAAGAGTGTTGTTATATTTTTCTACAAATTTTTGGATTTCTTTATTCATTTTTAACCCTTTCTTTTTATGTTATTTAAGATTAGCAAACATTTCATCAAGTTCTGCATCAAGCTCGCCCAAATCTACTTCAATTAAATAGTCTAAGTATTTAAGGTCTTTATCTTCTAAATCAAATAGTACCTTAAGAAGAGTTTGAAGCATATCTTTATTAGGGAACTTCTCAAGTTTGAAATAAGTCAAATCAGTAGAATTGTAAGAAACAAATATTTCCATATCATCAGTTCCAACACTAGAAATTCCAACTTCTAAATTTTTGTTTGGTATCTTAGATTCCCAAATATAATTACCAAAACTTTCTAATTCAAATTTATAATTAGCTGGAACTTTTTTATTAAAAACATCAACAAAATTTTTAATGTTTTCTTCTCGTTCAATTCTGCTATTTTCTAATCCAGCAATAAATTCATCAACAAAGTTATCAATTTCTTTGTTCATATTCAAATCCTCTTTTCATATAATAAAACTATTATATAACCTTTTCATGAATTTGTCAATAGAAAAATAAAAATAGCTAATATTTATTAGCTATTTTTTCATCTTTTTAATCAAACCATCTAATTGTTTCAATTCCCGAAGATTCAATTTTTCAAAATTAACTTTAGTAGTAATATTTCGCTTCAGTCTTCGAGTAATTTCATTTCGTTCAGTTAATTCTGCTTGATTTTCTTCCTTTTCAATCTTAGCAACTTCTTCATCAATCTTATCAATGATTGGAGTAAGTGCTTTAATAAGTTTTTCAATTTGTACTCGATTAAGTTCTGAAATGAAATTCAAATAATACTCATTAGCATATAATTGAGTTCTATGATACCAAACTTCTTTTCCTTTTTTGAATAATTGTAAAGCTACTGAAGAATAAACGTTTTTCTTATTGTAGCTATAAGGGCTTACTGTTAATTTAACTTCACCTAAATCCACTGCTGTTCGATTTTGGCAAATAGAATAAGTAAGATTCTCTGCTCGAATAACATTATTTTCAACTAACGCTACTTTATTGTTAGTTAATTTGAGAAGATATGACTTTAGTAATTCTTTTCGTAAATTCAAATTAGGTTGTTTCTTCTTCATTGCTTTTAATTCCTTTCTAAATTTCCATGTTAGATTCTTCTTCTGATTCTTCAGCATTTAATACTGCTTCAGAAAGGAAGTGATAAACAGTATTGTAAATATCCATGTATGAAGGCTCTACAATTTCAATTTCTTTACTCTTTCCATTGTGCTCACATTTTAAAATAACAGCAAATTCAGTAACGTTTAGAATTGTTACTTTTAAATCAATTGAGTCTGTTTCATAAGTCCAAGCATAGTAATCTTCAATCTCTTTGAATTGGAACTTTAGAGGAATAAATTGCTTGTTATAGCGGTCAACAAATTTAATAATACGTTCTTTTTCTCCATTTCTTCTTCGTTCGATTACTTCTCTTGCATAAGCAATGTAATATTCCCAAAATGGTGTAATATTTTCATTTAGATTTTCTTGAGCTTCGATTGCCATGATAGATTTCTTCCTTTTTCATAAGTTATTTTATAGTTATATTATACAATAAACTCTTCGATTTGTCAATATAAAAATAGCTAATTTATAAATTAGCTATTTTTGTTTTTATAAAGCATTTTTTAATCTAGCAAGTGTTTTGTCTAAATAAATATAAGCTTCTTTAATTTCTTTTATATCTTCCAATCCAAAATAGCTATTCATAATTTTATGACTGAATGTTGGTTTAATAGAACCTTTGCTGAAATAGACTTTATCTTTGTAACTGCCCTCTAACATAACATCATAATTCAATTCTTCTGAAACAAGGAATCTATCAAATTTGTCTGAAAATCCTAGCTTGAAAGTTTCTCCATTATTAACAACAGAAATGCTGAATTTAAATTCATCTTTACATCTTTGAGATGTTCTATTAAAATGCCAACTTGTTGTAAAAGTATAATTTTGAATTAACAATTGGTAGAAATATTCTTTTACAGCAGAAATATATAAGCTTTCAAGATTAGTTTCAATATATTCAATAAATTCTTGAATAGAACTTATTTTGTTATTAAGAAGCATTTCGTAAAAGAAGTTAGCAAATTCTGGCTCAAGAGAATCTTTCTTAGTTTTAAAATAGAGAGTAGTATTTAGTCCTACTTTTAAGAATGGACGAATATCTCTTGAAGCATTTTCTAAAATCTCATGAATGTTAAGTTTAGCTTCTATTTCTTTTTTGATTTTACCACAACTTGGCAACAACTCTTTTTGAATGAGTTTCTTTTTGAGAAATTCACTAGCACCAGTAACGATTTCAAATTTGGTGACTTCAATATTAACTCTTTCTTGAATGGATTTATCACTATTCATAAGCCACGGAGTAATAAGCAAATTCCAATATTCTTGAATGTCACTATCTTCAGTTAATTTGTCAAGAATAGTTAAAACTTCTTCATATTCATTAGCTTTAGAATAAATTAGATTTCGTTTAGCTTCCTTTGTAGTACTTTGTTCAACAAGATTAAGTACTATAGCCATTAGAGAATCTTTTAAGTCTTTTGCTTCATTAAGAGTAATATAATATTCTTTTTCTTTGAATGGATTTCTTTTGTTTAGTCTGAATTGATTAGTTTTGTATGAGTAAACTACTTCAAAATAAATTGTGCCGCACTTATAATTAAATCTATTTTTGATTTTATAAAATTCTGTAATATGTAGATTAGTTGGATAAATTTCTCTATTTATTTGGTTTATTTCATTCATCAAATTTTCTATTGTGGTATAAAAACTTGGATTCATATAGTAGCTCCTTTTTATTTTCATTTTAACAAATTTACTATTTTTAGTCAAATAAAAAGAAGCCCTATAAAGGCTTCATTCTTAATAAATCATCATGTTTTGGACTACGTTCTTTGTGTTAGCTTGAAGATATACAGTAGATTCAGGTCTGGAAAAGACGTTCAGGAAGAGATTAGAACTTTAAAAAAGCTTAAAAACACTCAAAATCACCGGTAATATACTCAGTTATAAAAATCCAAATTCGGCCCAAAAATACTGATGAAAAATACTCATTAAGTAATTCAAAAAAAAGCCATAAAATACTCAAAGAGTAATTTCAAAAAATAGATAAAATACTCATCTTGATTTGCAGTAAATCGGCCCAAAAATACTCAGTATTTCAAAGTAAAAACAGCCAAAAATACTGATGAAAAATAGGACAAAATACTCAATGATTAAATTTGAAATCGGGGGTAAAATACTCAAAATCGGCCTAAAAATACTCAAAAAAAGCCCTAAAATACTCAAAATCGACCCAAAAATACTGATAAAAAGGGGTAAAATACTGTTTTTTGACATTACGCTGTTTTGCAGTTGCTGTAAGCCGTTGAGTAACAACAGTTAAAGC
>FLSC01482868.1_pt1 | contig 23012 bp, 16 predicted proteins | sample 1550561 | NCBI WGS metagenome assembly FLSC01 (sample SAMEA4031775, study PRJEB14383) | metagenome | biome: human; feature: oral; material: saliva | place: Philippines | collected 2014 | reverse complement strand
TCCGGCGAAAGTCGCCGGATGATGCTGTACCCACTCAGCTTCATGTACGCGTTGAGCAATACGCCACGCACCACCTTTCAAGGAGAGATGCATGAGTTCTGCTCCCCAATACCCCGGCGGAACCACCACCCCCAACGGCCCGAAGAAGCCCGGCAACCGCATGGAAGCAGTCGCCAACTTCGCTGCCCGCGCCGCACAGACTTCTGCCCAGCAGACCCTGAACCTGGGCGCAACCCGCCCCGGCATCGCTAAGATGATTGCCGTAGCTGGCGCTGGCGTGCTGCTGGTTGGCGGTGGCATCTTCGCCTACAACTCCATGCACCAGGAAGAGAACGCGTTCTTGTCGCAGGGCGAAGAGTACGCCCGCGTCTGCCAGGACGCGAAGACCGGCCTGCGCGTGGAAGATAGCGAATGTGAGAAGGCAGGCGTTCAGGAGCCGACCGACTCGTCCAGTAGCGATTCCTCGGGCTCGTCGAACTCCTCGGGTTCCTCTAGTTCCTCCGGATCTTCCGGTTCTACCTCATCTGGGTCGACCACCACCCACAGTAATTCGAATGCGTTCCTCTGGTACTACCTGGGCCGCCAGAGCGCCGCGAATTCTTCCGGATCCCACTACATTCCTCCCGTGGGCTCTAAGCTCTCCGGAGGCAGCACCACCCGCCCCAGCAACGGCACCGTCTACAGCGGCGTGTCTTCCAAGGGTGGCGGCTTCGAAGACTCCTACCGCACCGCGAAGAAGTCCTCCACCGTCTCCTCGGGCAAGGTGACCAGCACCAACAACTCCGGTAAGACCTCCTCGGTGCGTAATAAGACCACCGGCTCAGTCTCCAGCGGTAAGCAGGGCACCAGCAATAGCGGTAGCACCGGCTCCTACAGCAAGTCGAACACCTCCAAGTCGGGTTCGTCCTCGAAGTCCGGTTCCTCGTCGAAGTCGGGTTCTTCGTCCAAGTCCGGCTCGTCCTCGAAGTCCGGCAGCAAGGGCGGTTTCGGTGGCGGCTCCAAGTCCGGTGGCGGTACCTCCGGCGGCTAAGCCATAAGCCATCACGCTGAATGCGGGCAGGGACTGAACGGTCCCGCCCGCATTTTCCTCACTATTTTCCATTTACTACTTCGAAGGAGCCTAGCCCCTCATGCGCCGTGAAGAATTTCCCGTCGGCCGACCCGACTGGGAGAACGTCATCGTTGAGGAAGGCCTCACCTACAGCGTGGACGGCCCCCACGACACCGACCACTATTGGAACGAATACGCCGCCTACATTTTCAGCCCGCAAGAAATGGACTCTGTGCGCGGCCAGGCGGAAGAAATGCACCGCATGTGCCTGGAAACCGTCGAGTACATTGCCTCCGGCGCGTTCGGCACCCTTGGTCTGCCCCAGGCGGCGTTCAACCTCGCCGTAGAATCATGGAACCGCCGCGACGCTGACTTCTACGGACGCTTCGACTTCACCTATTCGGGCGTGCCCGGCGACCCCATGAAGCTGCTCGAATACAATGCCGACACCCCCACCGGCATAGTGGAGGCGGCGGTCAGCCAGAAAACCTGGGCGAAAGACCAGCGCCTCGACACCCGCGGCTACGCCCACTGGGGCGAAATTGGCGAAGCCTTCACTAACCGTTGGCGCCACATCTTCGCCCCCGAAATCACCGCCGGTGTGCAGCCCGTACTGCACCTGGCGCACGTGAGCCCCGAGATTGACGAGAACAATGAGGACTACAACAACCTCTGGCTCATCGCCTACGCGGCACAGCAGGCGGGCATTAAAACCCACATGATTCCCATCGACGAAGTCATCTTCAACGAAGAAACCAAGAGCTGGGAAGACGCCCAAGGGCGCGCCATCACCAACCTCTTCAAGCTCTACCCCTGGGAAGACCTGGTCACCGACAGCGAAGCAGGCTACGACAAACTCCTCTTCGCCTACCACGGTGCCATGGACCGCTGGATCGAGCCGGCGTGGAAGATGTTCCTCTCCAATAAGCTGCTGCTCGCCGCGCTCTGGGATAAGTACCCGGGCCACCCGAACCTCGTACCCACCTACGCGGGCCACCGCGGCGGCATGCGCAACTGGGTTCGCAAGCCCATCTTCGGGCGCGAAGGCGAAGGCGTAGAAATCTACGCCCCCGACTACGACGTCTTCATCAAGCCCGAAGACGACGACTTCTTCGCCAACGCCCCCGAAAGCGAATTCATCTACCAGGAGTACATTCCGGCACCGCGCTACGAAGGCATTATCAACCCGGTCAGCCACCCCATCCTCGGCGTGTGGGTGGTCGACGGACGCACCGTAGGCGTGGGCATCCGCGAATCGAACGGTGCGCTCACCGACTATTGGTGCCGCTTCGCCCCGCACCTGGTGGATCTGAACGACTCCACCGGCATGGGCTTCGGCACCACCGACCCCGGCACCGCAAACTTCGGATAGCCACCAGAAGACATAGCCCTCAGAAGATACGAAAATACAGCGAAGCCCCCGCCTCAGCCATAAAGCTGAAGCGGGGGCTTCGTCTATAGAGCTCCTAATCAGAGACTTCAGAAATCCACTCGACGAGAGGGGAGCAGACGAGAGGTTACTCGTCGTCCTCATCGTCGTCATCCTCAGTATCCAGAGGAAGCATCATCTCATCGGTCAGGGCGCGGCGCAGAGTGTCCAGACCCACCGAACCGAGCAGAAGCGCACGCGTGTGGAACGCACGCATGTCATCGCCGCGACGCAGAGCCTGATCGCGCAGCTCCAGCCAGAGGCGCTCGCCAATCTTGTAGCTCGGCGCCTGACCCGGCCAACCCAGGTAACGCAGGAACTCGAAACGCAAGTGGCCCTCGGACTCGTCCAGGTTCAGCTTCAAGAACTCGTAACCCAGCTCAGAGGTCCAGATGGTGCCCGGCTCAACGCCCAGCTGCTCAGCCCATTCATCGGGGATCGGCATCTCGCAGTGAACACCAATGTCGAAGACCACGCGGGCGGCGCGCATACGCTGAGCGTTCAGCATGCCCATGCGGTCACCCGGATCCTTCAAGTAGCCCAGTTCCTCCATGAGGCGCTCGGCGTACAGTGCCCAGCCCTCACCGTGACCGGAAACCCACAGCATGTTCGTGCGCCAGGAGTTCATGGTGCCCTTCAGCGCCGTAGCGATAGCGATCTGCAGGTGGTGGCCCGGAACGCCCTCGTGGTACACGGTGGAGGTTTCACGCCAGGTAGTGAACGTGTCCTCACCCTCGGGAACCGACCACCACATGCGGCCCGGACGCGAGAAATCGGGAGAGGGGCCGGTGTAGTAAATACCGCCCTCGTTCGTGGGCGCAATGCAACACTCAATGCGGCGCATGGGGCCGCCAATCTCAAAGTGGCTACCCGCAAGGTTCTCCACCGCGGCGTCGGCGAGCTTCTGCATCCACGCCTTCAGCTCATCGGTGCCGTGCAACTGACGTGCCGAATCCTCATCGAGCAGCTGCTTTGCACGCTCAATGCTTGCGCCCGGCTCAATCTCCTCGGCAACCTCACGCTGACGAGCAATAATGCTCTCTAGCTCCTTCACACCCCAGGCGTAGGTTTCGTCCAGGTCAATGGTGGTACCCAGGAACGAACGGGAGTGCAGGCTATACGCCTTACGGCCCACAGCGTCGCGGGAGGGAGCGACCGGCTGCAGCTTCTCCACCAGGTAGCTGTTGAGGCGGCGGTAGCCTTCCTTGGCAGCCTCGGCACCGGCGGCAGCCTCATCCTTCAGGGACGGGACAGCCTCAGCAACCTCGGCGGCAAGCTCGTCAAAGAAACCACCGGGAGCGTAGTATGCGGCGGTCTGCTCAATGACAATATCCACCTGGCGGCGCGGGGCGACCTTGCCCTCTTCACGAGCCGCCGCAAGAGTCTGGATGTAACCCTCCAGCGCCTCGGTCACGCGGTGCATACGACCAATAATGTGCTCCCAGTCCTGCTGGGTGTTGCGCTTCATCAGGTCGAAAACCGAGCGCACCTCCTGCGGGACGGAGGCAATATTGTTCAGCTGCCAGCCACCAAAGCCAGCCTTGTACTGCTTGCGGTACAGGCTCAGGCGCTCCTGCAGAGCATCCAGGGTGACCAGGTCAACGTCATCAATGGGCAGGACGTTATCGACCTTCTTCAACGTCTTCTTCGCAAGGCGCGCATAAGCCTTCTCGCCTGCGGGCGAGTAGTCGGGGTATAGGGTCTCTACGCCTTTGCGACCAAGCTCGGTTGCATGGACGGGGTTCAGGTCGAGGACCTTTTCAAAGTATTCGTTAGCAATCTGATCGACGTCGGTCAGCGAGCGCTTCAATCGGTAGATGCTGGGAAGTTCCTGGTAAGTGCTCATGTTCATATCCTAACGCAGGGGTGTGCCTTCAACCACGATTTTCGGTGATTTGGGTCGCATAAACCGGCAATATTACGGGCTGAGAGGCACCGAACGCGAGGAAAACGGCTCATCTGTGGACAACTCACCGGGGTAAAGGTGCGAAAACGCCCCGGCTTTCTCCCACCTGAACGTGCAGGAAAGAGAAGACCGGGGCGCCTCCAAGAAAGGCTAAAAGCCGCTAGCCGGCGAAGTATTCGCCGTTGAGTTCCAGCAGACCGTTCGCACCCTCGACCACGCCGAGGCGGTGCGCAATGAGGCGGTCCTGCAGCTCATCGCCGGATACCAAGTCCACCAGAATGTTCGGGTACTTGGTCGAGCAGCGGATGAACTCGTCGTACGCCTCATCGCTGAACGGTGCGTTCGTGATGAAGGTGCCAAGCTGACCGCCGCGGGCGTGAATCGCCAGGAAGAACGCGGTAATATCCTGCGGCTGAACGCTTGCGGAGAGCACACCGCCAGCTACCGGGCGCAGAGTACGCACGTAGAATGCGCGTTCTTTTTCGCCGGTGGCGGGAGTCGCCACACCGTCCACGCCCTGAGCCTCCAGAGCCTCTACCGTGTAGCCGCGCATCAGGAACAGATCGAAACCAATGCTACGGAAGCGCTCCTCAGACACCTGAGCGAGTGCCGGAGCCAGCGCCTCGCGGCGGAAGACCTGACGGTAACGCTTCAGCGCCTCACGCACCTGAGCGGCAGCCACCTGCAACGCGGCCGAAGGCTCAGCAGTCGAAACAGCCGGAGCGGACACAGCAGGAGCGGGCACAGCAGGCTGGGCGGTAGCCTCAGCGACCGGTGCCGCCGGAACCTCAGCGGGCGCCTGGGCAGGAGCCGCCACCGACGAACCAACCGGACGCGCCAACAACGCCGGAGAAGCACCCGGCACCGGAGCCAACGGCTCACGAGAGGTACCCTCACGAGCCGCCAGACGAGCCTGACGCTCCGCTGCGCGCGCCTCCTTAGCAGCCTGAAGAGCCTCCTCACGAGCCTGCAACTCAGCCGCAATATCCTGAGGCAGCTTGTGCTTGAGCGACTGCGGCGGCAGCGGCGCCATGCGGGCGGTCACCGCCTCCGGAGCGCCCTCCGGGAATCGCTTGAGCAGCTCCTTACCCGCCTCGCTCAGCTCATAACGCTCAGGGTTCTTGCGGGAGGTGCGACCCGTACCCTCACGCAGAGCGTTCAGGTAGCGTTCGCCCTTGAGCACGTGCATCGCAACCGAATAGCGGTTACGCAGACGCGGGGTCAGCTTATAACGGTGCGGAGCAACCTCACCCTGCAGGTATGGGATATCCAGGGCGATCTTCAACTCATCGTAAATGTCGTAGTAGGAGATACGCGGGTTCTCCTCTACGAGCTTCAGAATCGGGTACAGCAGCTGATGCGGGTACGGCAGAGAGTCCACCGCCGCAGGATCCAGCAGAGCCGAAGCCACCAGCTTCTGAACGCTCGGCTCAACCATCTGCGCCAGAGCCGGCGCGAAAGCAGGACCCAGCGAGTAGACGGTCTCGCGCTCAGAGAGGTAGTGGTGGGCGGTCAGCACATCGTAGAGGTAATCCTGCGCGTCAATCTGCACAAAATAGGGGTTTGAGGAGGCCTGCTGGATGCGCTCGTCGCGGTCAAAGACCTGCTCCAGGCTCGGAAGGCTCAGCTCCACATCGGCGCCATGGTCGTTGAGGGTGTCGAGCAGAAGAACGCCCATATGGGTCAGTAGGGCATCGGTTGCGGCAATATCCTCGGCCGTAATGGAGGCGCTCTCATTCTTCACCAGCGCCAGCACGGAGCTCAGCTCGCTCGCCGGCACGCCGGTCTCTTCGTAGCGTTCCACGAGGTCCTTCGCGGAAGGCGACAGCGAGTACAGAGTCAGTGGAGAATCCGTGTGCTCGTGAATCGTCTTGGTGCGCAGGTAGCCCTCGCGGGTCAGCAGGCTCAGCGCCTGAGCAATCACCGGCTCAATAATGCGCTGCTCCAGGTACGACAGACCGTACCAGCCCTGCACAAAACCGCACTCACGCAGCACCAGCTCGCGAATCTTCACGGGCGCCGCCGCGGGGTAGGAGGGGGTAACGCTCAGGACGATGGGCAGAAGCTCACGCACCGTAATGTGCGAGAGCAGAACCGGGTAGAACTGCTTCAGGTAGTAGAGGTACACGCCGCTGAGGAGGGGCAGAACCGGCAGAAGCGCCTGCGCCTGCTGTTCCTTCGGGGTGCCGAGCAGTTCGCGGCCAGCCTCACTGAGGGTGTAGTGCAAGTTGCCCGGATGCAGCTGGCTGAGGGATACCTCAAGATAGTCAGCGTTGACCAGTGCCGTAATCAGCTTATTGAGCGCCTCGCGGAAGAGAACATTGTCACCGACCGCAATGAAACGCTGAGTCATGTTGAAACCCAGGTCCACACCTACGGGGGTGTACATATCGGGGAAGAAAACCTTCTCGCCACGATCCTGAGCGCGCTCAAAATGGCGAAGCAGAGAGAAAGCCGCCGCAACGCTGAGAGTGCGTGCTTCCTCGGGTAGAGCCTCCCACGAGGTTTCCTGCTGCAAAGAGTGCAATTCGGAATGGTCGATATGGAGCATTGTTTTATTCACAAAAGCCACGCTGGGCTCCTTATCTGGTGTTATTTATCGTGCGGGCATTCTTCATAAAGTGCAGTCATTCGAACGGGAAAATATTCACACAATGCTGGGCGACACCATCTTTATTTTTGGGTCGTCACTTTGGTAACCCGTCGTGAGGAGAAGTATGTGAAGAGAAGTAGGAACGGCAGATCTCTCAGCCCGTTTCGCTCACGTACCGTCTTCTACGACGTGCACTCGGAAAGAACGCTATGAATTATGGTGAAGTGTCTAGACCGTCGCGGGTATATTCACTTCGTGAAATAATGCGAAGAATATATAACGCATTACCTTCATTATTGTATCGGCTAGTTCAAGAAATTATCTAGATTTCTAAAACCAGCCGATATGTGAAAAATATCCTCAAGGAAAAGTGAAAATACATTAAGTGAAATGATGCGGGAAATGCGCGAAGGTCGGGGATATTTCGCGGGAAATACCCGCCCCAAAAACACCCCGATACTCCAAGCCGCGAGGGCTACTCCATGCCGCGGGCAAAATACTCCTCGTCAATGCGGTAACCGCACTCGCCCTCACCATCAAGCACTCCCACACGGTGGCGAATCATCAGTTCCACCAAGTGGTGCTGATCAACCAGAGCAATATTGCGTGCGCCCGGCAAACCCTGCAAATACTTGGGCACCGGCTGCGCAAAAGCACCACAGGTCACCAAAACACCCTGCAAACCGCCGTGCAGAAGCACCGCACCGGCAAGCTTCTGAATCTCGTTAGGGGTGACCTTCATGGTTCCGCAATAATGCTTCACCTGAATATAAATCGGCGCAAAATCCAGGCCATCGGAGTAGCGGGCAATAACATCCACGCCCTTATCGTCGGCGCCACCGGTTACCTCGGTTGTAAAACCGAGAGCCGTAAAAATATCGGCAACAATCTGCTCAAAATATTCTGGCGTCACCGCGTGAATATGCTGAATCAAATCCTGCGTAAAATGCTCAGCAAACTCAGCCTGAGCGTGAATCACCGGCGAATCGCTGGCACGCAAAATAATATCCAGTGGAGACTGACCGGCAGGCCAAGAATTCGCAGTTCCAGCAGAATTCTGGGCGGGTATAGGGTAGCCGGCATCGGCTGCAGCATAAGCAGCGGGGTTCAGCTGAGCCTGATCAGCGCCTGAGAAATGCGGCAGAGCATGAAGGGCGCCGGTATCAGAAGCACCAAAAATGAGGCGATGCTCCTCCTCCGCATTCTCCAATAGCGCGTTCGCCTGCTTCTTCAGCTTCTTCACGCTCTTCGCCGTCAGACTCTGAGCGCACAACGCCTGCACCTGCTTCACCACCCGCGGCGGCACCGAACCGTGCAGATGCGGGGTGCAGGTCAGCTCGGCACCCAGGGGAGTGAGCAGGTACTTCCTCTTCTCCCACGGGGTCAAACGAGGCATAAGCTGGGCATAACGAAGTGCCACCAAGATCTTCAAGGTGGTGCGCACAGCCACCGCAAAATCGGTGGATTCAAGAGCCGGTAGGTTCTTCTTCGACCCCAACGCCTTAGTCTGCTGCCGCAACTGCTCACTAACATAGGCGGCGGTGCGGGGCACAGTCTTCGACAAGCGCCGTAGCGTCGGCAACAGAAGCGCGATGTAGACATCCGGTGGGGGCCTATGGTTTTTATTCAGCATCTTTGCCATGGTCCCTGCCAATTATTAATACTTATGTGACGGTATATACATCGTAGCATCAGGGCGTATCATCATCGCTTTATCGTTTCTAATATGACAAAACCGCAAGAATCAGCGCATTAGATGTTCAATAGCGCAATATATATCCTGAATTTGAGGCAAAACAATATATTCCCGTCACACCAGCCGGCGTGACGGGAATATAAGAAGCAGAGTTATCAGCCCGCGCTACATGGGGCGAGCGCGCCTCCACGAGCCGGGACCGGGACGCAACGAAACACCCAGTCGCTGACCGCGGTTCAGGATGCGCGAAGCGGCACCCACCAGCAAGTTCTTCTCCTGCTGCGCGGTGCTCGCCTGCATCATCGCAACCACAGCAGTGAGGGCGGCAATCTCCTCCGGAGTGGGGGAGCCCTTAATCACCTTCAGCAGCGGCTCCTGCTCAGCGTCAGTATCTACCGAAGACTGAGCAGAATCCTTCGCGGCGCTGGAGGCGGTATCCGCGTGCGCAGAAGAACGTGCGGAGCTACGCTCAAGCTGCTCGGTGCTCTCAGTAGCCTCCGAACTATCCTTCTTTTTACCGAATGAGAAATAACTCAGCGGGTTGTAGCCTGCCAAAGGCACGCCTCCTTAAAACCTAAAATCCTGAGAAAACCTAAAATCCTGGGAATGCCCGCGCCACAGGCGGCGCGGGCACAACGCACAACGGAAGCCTACAGCGGGATGTTGCCGTGCTTCTTTGCCGGGGTAGATGCACGCTTATCGTGCAGGGCACGCAGCGAAGAAATAATGCGCACGCGAGTCTCACTCGGGGCAATAACCTCGTCAATGTAACCCAGCTCAGCAGCCTGGTACGGGTTCAGCAGCTCTTCCTCATACTTGGAGATCAGCTCAGCGCGGCGAGCCTCAACATCGCCGCCCTCAGCCGCCAGAGCAGCCAACTCACGACGGTACAGAATATTCACAGCACCCTGGGCACCCATCACACCAATCTGAGCGGTGGGCCACGCCAGGTTAATATCGGCGCCCAGCTTCTTCGAGCCCATCACAATGTACGCACCGCCGTACGCCTTACGGGTAATGACGGTGACCAGCGGAACGGTCGCCTCCGCGTAAGCGTAGAGCAGCTTAGCGCCGCGGCGGATAATGCCGTTGAACTCCTGATCGGTGCCGGGCAGGAAGCCGGGAACATCCACAAACGTCAGAATCGGAATGTTGAACGCATCGCAGTGACGCACAAAACGGGCAGCCTTCTCGGAGGCGGAAATGTCCAGGCAGCCGGCGAACTGCATCGGCTGGTTTGCCACAATACCGACCGTGCGGCCCTCAACGCGGGCGTAACCAATCATCACGTTCGGGGCGTACAGCGCCTGCATCTCCAGGAAGTGGCCGTCATCGACCACGGACTCAATGACCGCACGCATATCGTAAGGCTGGTTTGCCGAATCCGGGATGAGAGTATCCAAATCCAGATCGTCCACGCTCACCTGTGCCTCCTGGTCATGCTCCAGGGGCAGGGACTCCGCAAGGTTATTCGAGGGTAGGAACTCCAGGAGCTCGCGCACAAAGTCGAAAGCGTCTTCCTCATCCTCAGCCAGGTAGGTGCTGGTACCGGTCACAGAGTTGTGCTGACGCGCACCACCGAGGGTTTCCATGTCCACGTCCTCGCCGGTCACGGTCTTAATGACATCCGGACCGGTAATGAACATGTGCGAAGTCTTATCCACCATGATGATGTAGTCAGTCAGGGCGGGGGAGTACGCGGCACCGCCGGCGCAGGGGCCCATAATGACCGAAATCTGCGGAACCACACCGGAAGCGCGCACGTTCATACGGAAAATATCGGCAAACATCGCCAGGGAAGCCACGCCCTCCTGAATGCGGGCGCCACCACCATCGTTAATGCCGATAACCGGGCAGCCGTTCTTCAGCGCGAACTTCTGCACCTTCACAATCTTCTCGCCGTTCACCTGCGAGAGGGAACCGCCGTAGACGGTGAAATCCTGCGAATACACGGCAACCAGGCGACCATCCACGGTACCGTAACCGGAGACCAGACCATCGCCCAGAGGCTTCTTCGCCTCCATACCGAATGCGGTGGTGCGGTGGCGGGCAAGGGCATCAAACTCTACGAAAGAACCCTCGTCCAGAAGCATGTCGATGCGCTCGCGGGCGGTGTGCTTGCCGCGCGCGTGCTGCTTTTCAATAGCTGCCTCACCGCTGGGCGCGAAGCTGCGCTCTCGACGTGCATAAAAATCAGCGAGCTTACCGGCGGTGGTGCTCAAATCAAATTCCTGCTGGAGGTTCTCGGACATTATTCCTCGTTCCTGCTCCACCCGATCGTCGGGAGCCAGTGGTTGCGGTGATAGGGTGCTCAGGTGCCCCGAAGGGCACTCTTGAACAATGTGCATATCTTTCAACTATAGTGCGAACTAGCGCACATATGCCAGGTGAGAGGCCAGAATATCAACACTAGATACACTTTTATGCACTCACCGCTCGCAATGATGCGCGAAGAGCGCGGAAGAGGCATCTGGGGCGCAAAGACACGATGCAGAAAACCCCCTCTCGCACCGGCAATCCTTGCCGGCGAAAAAGGGGGTTTACGTTCAAGCTTTTCCAGCGTGAAATGACGCTTAGATGGTGCCCAGAACCGGGTTCCACTCGGTGATGGTGTGGGACAGAACCGCTCCACCAATGTTCATCGGGTCGCCAGCAACCAGCTTCTCGGCCGCCTCAACGGAGTCGACCTTTGCAATCAGCAGAGCGCCGGCGGGAGTCTCGCCATCCAGCAGGGGACCGGAAACGATCAGGTTGCCCGCCTCAATCTGCGAACCAAGGTACTCGCGGTGAGCCGGGCGGTACTTCGCCTGCTCCTCGGGAGCTGCGTAAACATAAGTAATTGCGTAATAAGCCATAACGGTCTTCTTTCGAGCAGGGCGGAGGAACCTCCGCAGCCGGTCGGTGCTTCATGCACCCTCACTGTCTAATGTACCGTCTCGGGCGCCGGACGGGCATCACCGGCGGCAAGAAATTGATATGGTGAGAAGCCAGTGCGACTCGACAGAAACCGGCAGGTTTCGGCGGTGAGCTGAAAGCGGGTCGACATACGGCAGAGTAGTTTTGGACAGGACAGAAAGGCGCAGCCCATGGAAGAGAATATGCATACCGAGAGCGGTCATTCGGTTTTGGATGCCCCGCGTATCCGCACCATCGCAATGGAAACCGGGTACTCCAGCGTAAACCTCTACGATGAAGTCGACTCCACCACCACCCGCGCCCGCGAACTTCTGATGGACGGCACGGACCCCGAACGCGAACAGCTCGGCGAGCTCTCCGTCTACGCCAGCCTCTACCAAAGCGCCGGACGCGGTCGCCTCGCCCGAGCCTGGACCGCCCCGCCCGGAGCCTGCCTCGCCGCAAGTATCGTGGTGCGCCCGCACGCCTCCGCAGACCCGCTCGCCCGAGAACTACCCGAAGACAGCTACCACTGGCTGACCCTCATCGCCGGGCTCAGCGTGGTCGATATTTGGCGCAGCTACGGGGTAGACGCCGCCCTCAAATGGCCCAACGACGTCATCGCACAGGGCGCTAAGGGGTGCGGAATCCTCGCCCAGCTCGTACCCGAAAGCGGCTCCACCGAGGGGCAGCGCAGCATCATTGTGGGCATCGGCCAGAACACGAACATGTCCGCCGAACAGCTGCCCGTACCCACCGCCACCAGCCTGAGCCTGTGCACCGGGCAGACCATCGACTCCTCCGAGGTGCTCACCCGACTGCTGAGCATCTTCGCCCGCCGCTACCGCGCCTTCGTGCGCGCCGGTGGTGACCCCGAACGCTCCGACCCCCTCAACTCCGACCATCTCAAGCCCGAGAGCGTCAGCTTGCTCGACCAGGCACGCGCCGCCACCGCAACCCTCGGAGCCAGCGTGCGCATGAGCCTGCCCGACGGAAGCACCGTAGAAGGCATCGCCGAAGACCTTGACGCGCAGGGACGCATCCTCATTCGCCGCGAGGATGGAACCCTTGAGCCCTACGCGGTGGGCGATATTGAGCATCTTCGTCCCGCCAACGGTAGCTACGGAGATTTTCAGCAGGCACACTAGAACCAACCCCTAAAATTTCAGCCCATAAAACTTCAGCCCATAAAATTTCTGCCCAGCACGGCAACTCCATCACCCCACACCACCTCAACCGGCGTCCCCCTCCAGCCGGAACATAACAACCAGCACAGCTAAGGAACACCATGCGTTTGCGCGGAAAACTCAACCCCGGTGAGCATGTCATCATTGCGACCCGACAGCACTACGGTGCCCTGCTGCCCACGCTTGCCTACCTGCTGGTTGCTATCGCCGCCTCAACCTTCGCCTCCACGGCGCGGTCCTCACCGATTCTGTGGACTCTCGGCATGATTTGTGCGGTAGGTGCCCTGATTAGTGCCGTGCGCACCGGCTGGCGTTGGGCAACCACCTACTACCTGCTGACCACCCACCGGCTCGTGGTGCGCCGCGGCGTGATGACCCGCAGTGGAGATGAATCCCTCTACCTGGATTCCATGGGGGAGCGCTGGGCAAAACAGCGTGGCCCCGGCGCCTGGCTGGGCTACGGTTCGGTGTACGTGGTCTGCCGAGGGGTGCACCACCGCCTAACCTACGTGCCCGAGCCCAAGCGTTTTGAAAAAGAAATTAAGGCCGCCCGACGCGACTACTACGCCCTGCGCTCCCGCTACATCTAGCCCTCTCCGGGGTGCGGCCGCCCGCTACAGGAGGGCGGGCCGGTTGGCTCAGAGCCTAACCCGGCACCTAAATCTGCCGAAAAAATGCGGATTAGAGTATTCTTAAATGTGAATTACTCCACTAAAATATCTTTGGATGTGGGCGCTTTGACGCCCATAACATCGCAGTGGGGGTATAGTAACAAGGCGCTATACAGTGAAGCAGTGCACAATCGACGCACGGCACACGCTAGCGCACTCGCACGATAGAACAGATGATTCGGCAGATTTGAAAGGAGCGGCAGCGGCAATGAGCACGGCAGACCCCCAGAAACCTGCACACTCTCCGCAGGGCACCGGTGCCACCATGGGCCCCGAAACCCAAATGCTGAACCTCAAAATTCTGCAGAACCTCGCCCAGAACAATATCTACCGAGACGAGGAATCCAAGGCAGGAATCCGAGCCCTCGAAAAGTCACTCCTGGGGCAGGGCCGCCGCTACACCCCCATAGAAGCCGCAGAATGCGCCGGACTTCCCCTCGAAACCGCCCAGCGCATCTGGCACAACATGGGCTTCCCGACCATCGCCGACCACGCGCCCTACTTCACTGAAACAGACGTGCAGATGCTCGCCGACCTGCAGAAGCTGGACGCAGAAGGCGATATCCGCATGGAATATGTGGCATCACTCGTGCGCGCCGAAGGGCAACTGACTGACCGCACCGTCGCCTGGCAGATCGAGGCGCTCGTGCACAACATCATGGTCACCGAAAACCTCAGCGATAATGATGCCCGCCGCAAGCTCCTCAAAGACTTCCCGCGCTACCTTGACGTTCTCGAGCGTCTGGCGCTGTACGCATACCGTCGCCAGATGTACGCCGGAATCCTGCGCTTGGGATTGCGCGAAAACAACGTGACCACCTCCGGACTTTCCCGCCTGCCCCTGGTACGCGGCGTAGGGTTCGTGGACCTGGTTTCCTACACCTCCCTGGTGCGTAACCTGGACGCCGCGGCTCTCTCTCAGCTCATCAACCACTTCGAGCAGAGCTGCCTGGACGTTATCGCGCCCCTGGGCGGTCGCATTATTAAGACTCTCGGTGACGAAGTTTTCTTCCTCACCGAAACCCCGGACGCTATCGCAGAAATTAGCCTGCAGCTCTCTGAAAAGATCGGTGCCGACCCGCAGCTGCCGGATGCACGCGTCGCCTTCATTTGGGGCGAGGTTCTGGCTAACCGCGGTGACGTGTACGGCTCCAGCGTGAACCTGGCTGCGCGCCTGGTCTCCCTGGCAGAACCGGGTACCGTGCTGACCGATAATGAGACAGCAAACACGCTCCGACAGGTGGGAAATCGCTATACTCTCACCTCTCAAGGGACGCGAAACGTTAGAAGCTTTGGTAACGTAGACCCCGTGGCGGTGACTCGTCGCGCGAACTACACAATGGAGATAGACCTCTCATGACTGAACTGAAACTACGTACCGGTGGTGCAACGCACCGCGGCGCACATCGAGAAAATAACGAAGATTCGATGGTCGTCGCCGGTTCCCTTTGCGTGGTCGCGGACGGCATGGGAGGCCACGAAGCTGGCGAAGTAGCATCGCGCCTGTGCGTGCGTCAGCTCGCCTACTCGCCCTTCTTCACCATGCCCGGTGGCCGTAGCGAAGAGGAACAGCAGGCCTATATTGAGCGCCTCGCAGCTATTGACGAGGAAGATCCCGCCAAGCACCGTCGCCGAGCAAACACCCTGCTTAACAATGAAATCGTGGGCACCCTGAACCGCCTGCACGATATCCTCGGCGAAACCAACGAAGAAATTAAGCAGGCGCTCTCCCGCGCCGGCGGCACGACCGTCACCGGCGCCTGGCTGACCAGCATCGGTGACCGTAACCTGTGGGTTATTTTCAACGTGGGTGACTCCCGAACCTACCGTCTGCTACGTGAGGACGAGGGTATTCACCACTCCGCCATGGAGAAGCTGCCCGGCGCTGAGGGCTCTGCCTCGCTGGAGCAGGTCACCACTGACCACTCCGAGGTGCAGTACCTGGTCGACGAGGGTCAGATTACCGCCCTGGAGGCGCTGACCCACCCGCGCCGCAACGTGATTACCCGCGCGCTGGGTACCGGCAACTACTGGGAACCGGACTTCTGGGTTCTGCCAGCTCGCGCCGGTGACCGCCTGATGCTCTGCTCCGATGGCCTTTCCGGCGAGCTTTCGCACGAATACATGGCGCGCGTACTCACCTCGATTCGCCACCCGCAGGACGCCGCTGACGTGCTCCAGCACGAGGCGCTACGATCGGGCGGCCGCGACAACATTACCGTGATTGTTGCCGACGCTATCGAAGCCTAAACTTCATACCTTGTGATTCACCCCCGTTTTCTCGGGTGCTCGATTGAGCGCCTATAGGAGGCGGGGGTGAACTGTATCCGAAGTCAGTATTACTGAGCGTAGAGACTGAGTGTAGAGGCTGGGCGTAGAGGCAGTGAATATGCGCCTGCAGAAACCGGCAATATGACGAGAGATAGGGGAGAGGCGTAACAAAAACGCTAGACTGGACGGGTGACTGAGAACAACACCACCCAGCAGACTGCCCCCGCCGAGACTCGAGCAGAGAGCCCCGCAGAAAACACCGCAGAGATTACCGAGGCCCTGCGTGCCGAGTACGCGGAACTGACCGATAAGATTCGTGCCGCCCGCCGCGCCTACTACAACGAGGACGCACCCTTCCTCTCCGACGCCGAGTACGATGCGCTCTACCGCCGCCTCGAAATCATTGAGGCGGAGCACCCGCACCTAATCGCCAATGACTCGCCCACCCAGGAAGTCGGCGGCGAAGCCATCGAAGCTTTCGCGCCCGTCACCCACCTGCAGCGCATGTACTCCCTCGAGGACGTCTTCTCCTTCGAGGAGCTGCGCGCCTGGCTGACCAAGACCGAGGAGAGCGTCCGCAACCTCACCGGTAGTGCACCGCAGTGGCTGACCGAGCTGAAAATCGACGGCCTCGCGGTGAACCTGCTCTACCGCAACGGCACCCTCGTACGCGCGGCAACCCGAGGCGACGGCACCACCGGCGAAGACGTCACCCACAACGTGCGCACCATTGCGAGCATCCCGCAGCAACTGACCGGCGAGAACCACCCCGAAGAGATAGAGATCCGCGGCGAAGTGTTCATCTCCTCCGCCGATTTTGAGAAGCTCAACGAGTCCATGATTGCCGCCGGCAAGAACCCCTTCGCGAACCCGCGTAACGCCGCGGCAGGCTCGCTGCGCCAGAAGGAGGCGGCAGTGACCGCATCGCGCCCGCTGAGCATGTACGTGCACGGCATTGGTTCGCGCACCGGCCTGGACATTGCCACCCAGTACGAGACCTACGATCTGCTCGCCTCCTGGGGCCTGCCCGTGAGCCCCTATAGCGAAATCGCCGATAACACCGAGGCGGTATTCGACTTCATCAACAAGTACGGCGAGCAGCGCCACTCCCTGGTGCATGAGATTGACGGCATCGTCATTAAGGTCAACGACTTCGCGACCCAGGCTCAGCTGGGTTACACCTCCCGCGTGCCGCGCTGGGCGGTGGCGTACAAGTACCCGCCCGAAGAGGTTCACACCAAGCTGCTGGACATCCGCGTGGACGTGGGTCGTACCGGCCGCGTGACCCCCTACGGCGTCATGGAGCCCGTGTTCGTCTCCGGCTCGACCGTCGAACGCGCCACCCTGCACAACCAGGACGTGGTCAAGGCTAAGGGCGTGCTCATCGGCGATACCGTGGTGTTGCGCAAGGCAGGCGACGTGATCCCCGAGATTGTCGCCCCCGTGGTTGCCCTACGTGACGGCACCGAACGCGAGTTCGTCATGCCCAGCGAGTGCCCCTCCTGCGGTTCGCCCCTTGCCCCCGGCAAGGAAGGTGACGTGGACCTGCGCTGCACGAACCCGCGCTCCTGCCCTGCGCAGCTGACCGAGCGCGTGTACTATGCGGCAAGCCGCGGCGCCTTCGACATTGAGGCGCTCGGCTTCGAAGCAGCAAAGGCACTCACCAGCCCCGCAACCCCGGATACCCCTCCGCTGACCACCGAGGCGCACCTGTTCAGCCTCAATATTGAGGACCTGCGCGAGGTCACCATCGAGCGTGAGAAGAAGGTCAAGGGTGTGGGCACCGGAAAGATGGAGCGCGTGCCCTACTTCTACACCAAGCCGACCAAGGCGCGCCCCGAGCCGAAGCCCACGAAGAATACGCTGAACCTCTTCGCCGAGCTGGAGAAGGCAAAACAGCAGCCGCTGTGGCGCGTGCTGGTTGCCCTCTCGATTCGCCACGTGGGCCCGACTGCTGCCCGCGCGCTCGCCGCCGAGTTCGGTTCGATGCAGGCGATCCGCGAGGCTGACCGTGAACGCCTTGCCGCTGTGGACGGTGTGGGCACCACGATTGCCGACTCGATTATTGAGTGGTTCGCTGAGGATTGGCATGCCGAGGTTGTGGACTCCTGGGCTGCCGCCGGTGTGCGCATGGAAGATACTCGCGATGAGTCCGTGGAGCGCACCCTGGAGGGGCTGACCGTGGTTGTGACCGGCACGCTGAACGGTTACACCCGTGACGGCGCGAAGGAAGCCATTATTTCTCGTGGCGGTAAGGCGTCCGGTTCGGTGTCTAAGAAGACCCATTTTGTGGTTGCTGGCGCGAACGCCGGCTCGAAGCTGGATAAGGCTCAGCAGCTGGGGCTGAAGGTGCTGGATGAGGAGGGCTTCACCGCCCTGCTCGAGGGCGGTCCGGAGGCGGTTGAGGCTACCGCCGAGTAGGCCCGGTAGCGGGGTCATCTGAACCTGACCCCTGCAATATATAGAGTGCAATATATAGAGCATTCAGGCTCTGGAGTGCGTGCTTCAGAGCCTGAATGCCAATTTTTGGCATTTATAATTACCACAGCTTTTAAGGTGGAAGCGCCTTAAAACACTCCCAAAGCGAAGAAATATTTAAAAAATATTTACACGCCGTTCAAAACCCTTAAAGGTGGCGCTCATCAACCCCGAATCGAAAAGCTCGGCGGGGGAGTGCATCCGAGTTAAATCCCTAGAAAACCCCGAAATTCCGGGGTGAAACCCTAAAGATGTGCGGGGTTCAAGGTCGCAATTAATGTTTCCTGCACTTTTTACCTGAAAGAACCCTGGGAGAACCCGGGACGTTCGCTGTGAACTTGAAATCGGGTTGGAATCATAAAAAACCTCGGCTATCTTTGAGACCAGATAGATTCTCGCAAGGGAATCGCCTGTGTGGTTTCAAGCTTGGAATGCTTGAAACGATGCCCGGTTCTACCGCACGTCCCCATCGAGGAAGTGCCACCCGGATTCCGCACACAAGTGCAGAATCGCTCACGGTGACATGAAATCGGTGGAGAGCCGCTCACATGGTAGAGCCAGAACATGAGTAACCTACTTCGTTATCAAAGGGTGAGCGGCGGCGCGTTAGAGTTCCGGGGACGGAACGAGCGGGGACGGCCCCAAGGAGCATTATGAAGAACACTTCCATTCGTCGTACCGCAGCAGCTCTCGCCATCGGTGGCGCTGTAGCAGCTACCCTGTCGATGCCCGCTGCAAACGCAGTAGACGGTGCTACCTGGGACGCACTGGCACAGTGCGAGTCCGGTGGCAACTGGTCCATCAACACCGGTAACGGCTTCTACGGCGGTCTGCAGTTCACCCAGCAGTCCTGGAACGGCGTCGGCATGTCCGGCTCCCCCGCGACCGCTTCCCGTGCACAGCAGATCGAGGCTGGCGAGCGTCTGCTCGCTATCCAGGGCTGGGGCGCATGGCCCGCATGCTCCGCTAAGCTTGGCCTCTACGGCAAGACCGGCGCAGCTCCCACCTACACCGAGCCCACCACCACCGTGGCTGCACAGTCGCAGACCCAGCAGACCTACACCGCTCCCGCGGCACAGGTTGCACCCGCAGCTCCTGCAGCTCAGGCTGCACCCGCAGCAGTTGAGGCTCCCGCAGCAGCACCCGTTGCACCGGCAGCTCCCGCAGCAGCTGAGGCACCTGCAGCAGCACCCGCTGCACCCGCAGTTGAGGCTCCCGCAGCAGCACCCGTTGCAGCTCCCAAGGCTGCAGCAGGCACCTACACCGTGGTTCCCGGTGACTCCCTCTCGCTGATTGCTGCAAAGCTCGGCGTTGCAGGCGGCTACCAGGCAATCGCAGCTGCGAACACCGACATCATCTATAACGTTGACCTGATCTTCCCCGGCCAGGTTCTGACCATCCCCGCCTAAGGATTAACCCTTAAGCGTAACGTGGAAACGTTGTAGCCCAACGCCCCGCACCTCACACGAGGAGCGGGGCGTTGAGCATTTAACCCTAAAACAGGGGAGAAAGACACCGCCTGAACACGCAAACCAGCAGGTAAACCCTCCAACCCCCAATGAGACGGAACACGCAACCTCCACTACACTAGAGAAGAGACAAGAAAACAAACTACGGGAGAACCATGTCTGCCATCACCTTTGAACAGGTAAAGCACCTGGCATCGCTGGCACTCATTGAGATGACCGATGAAGAACTCACCGCGATGGCGTCTGAGCTGGACGTCATCGTCGCATCCGTTGAGACCATGTCGCAGAAAGCAACTGCCGACATCCCCGCGACCAGCCACCCCATCCCCCTCGAGAACGTCTTCCGCGAAGACGTGCCCGTCACCACCCTCACCCAGGAAGAGGCGCTCTCCGGCGCCCCCGACGCACAGGACGGCAAGTTCCGCGTGCCGGCAATCCTCGACGAAGACTAAGAGGAGAACAACCAAGTGAACGAACTGATCCAGCTCACCGCCGCAGAAGCAGCAGAAAAGCTCGCATCCGGCGAAATCACCTCCGTCGAGCTCACCCAGGCACACCTGGACCGCATCGCAGCCACCGACGGCGCACCCCTAAGCGACAACCGAGCAGACGGCAAGAACGGCCTCAACGCCTTCCTGCACATCAACGCTGAAGAAGCACTTGCTACCGCCGCAGCAGTGGACGCAGACCGCGCAGCAGGCAAGGAACTGCCCCCGCTCGCAGGCGTACCCATCGCCGTCAAGGACCTCATCGTCACCAAGGGCCAGCCCACCACCGCAGCATCCCGCATGCTCGAAGGCTGGATGAGCCCCTACGACGGCACCGTTACCCGCAAGGTCCGCGAAGCACGCATGCCCATCCTCGGCAAGACCAACCTCGACGAATTCGCAATGGGCTCCTCCAACGAGCACTCCGCATTCGGCGTAGTCCGCAACCCCTGGGCACTCGACCGCGCACCCGGCGGCTCCGGCGGCGGCTCCGCAGCAGCCGTCACCGCATTCCAGGCACCCCTGGCGCTCGGCACCGACACCGGCGGCTCCATCCGCCAGCCCGCAGCACTGACCGGTAGCGTCGGCGTCAAGCCCACCTACGGCTCCGTCTCCCGTTACGGCGTCATCGCCATGGCATCCTCCCTCGACCAGGTAGGCCCCGTCGCCCGCACCGTCCTGGACACCGCACTGCTCCACGAAGCAATCGCAGGCCACGACCCGCTCGATGCAACCTCCCTGCCCGATGAGCCCGGCAACTTCGTTGAAGAAGCCAAGGCAGGCGCAGAAGCCGCACGCAAGCGCGACCTGTCCGGCCTGCGCATCGGCGTCATCAAGGAGCTCGGCGGCGGCGACGGCGAAGGCTTCGAAGCAGGCGTCCTCGCACGCTTCCGCGAGTCTGTTGAGGAACTGCGTGCCGCAGGCGCAGAGATCATCGAGGTCTCCCTGCCCTCCGTCACCGAAGCCATCAGCGCCTACTACATGATCATGTCCTCCGAGGTGTCCTCCAACCTGGCACGCTACGACGGCGTCCGCTACGGCCTGCGCGTCGTACCCGAAGACGGCCCCGTCACCATCGAACGCGTCATGTCTGCAACCCGCTCCGCAGGTTTCGGCCACGAGGTCAAGCGCCGCATCATCCTCGGCACCTACGCGCTGTCCGCAGGTAACTTCGACGCCTACTACGGCGCCGCACTGCGCGTACGCACCCTCATCCAGCGCGACTACGCAGCAGCATTCGAAAAGTGCGACGTGCTCATCTCCCCGACTGCGCCCTCCACCGCGTTCAAGCTCGGCGAGAAGACCGAAGGCGACCCCATGGCAATGTACCTGGGCGACGTCGCAACCGTGCCCGTCAACCTGGCAGGCGTCCCGGCGCTCTCCCTGCCCGGCGGCCTCTCCGAAGAGAACAACCTGCCCGTCGGCATCCAGTTCACCGCACCCGCACGCGAAGACGCACGCCTCTACCGCGTCGGCGCAGCACTGGAAGAACTGCTCACCGCAAAATGGGGCGCACCGCTCTACAAGAGCCTGCCCGACACCGAAACTCTGATCCGCGACTTTGACTTTGGGGGAACCAAGTAATGAGTGAAGAAGTCCTCAGCTTCGAAGAAGCCATCGAAAAGTACGACCCGGTCCTCGGCTTCGAGGTGCACGTCGAACTGAACACCAAAACCAAGATGTTCGACTCCGCACCCAACGAGTTCGGCGACGAACCCAACACCAACGTCACCCCCGTATCGCTCGGCCTGCCCGGCGCGCTGCCCATGGTGAATAAGACCGCTGTTGAGTCCGCCATCAAGCTCGGCCTGGCACTGGGCTGCGAGATTGCAGACAAGTCCTATTTCGCCCGCAAGAACTACTTCTACCCGGACTCCCCGAAGAACTTCCAGACCTCCCAGGCTGGCGGCCCCATCGCGGAAAACGGCTCCCTGGACGTCGAACTCGAAGACGGCACCATCTTCACCGTCGAAATTGAGCGCGCCCACATGGAAGAAGACGCAGGCAAGCTTACCCACGTCGGCGGCGCAGACGGCCGAATCCAGGGTGCAACCTCCTCCCTGGTCGACTACAACCGCGCAGGCGTGCCCCTGATCGAGATCGTCACCCGACCCATCGTCGGTGCCGGCGAGCGCGCACCCGAACTGGCACGCGCCTACGTTGCCGCAATCCGCGACATCGTCCGCTCCCTCGGCATCTCCGACGCCCGCATGGAACGCGGTAACGTCCGCTGCGACGCCAACGTCTCCCTCATGCCCAAGGGCGCAGAGAAGTTCGGCACCCGCTCCGAGACCAAGAACGTGAACTCCCTGCGCTCGGTTGAACGCGCCGTCCGCTACGAGATTCGCCGCCACGCCGCAATCCTCGAGCGCGGCGAGAAGGTCACCCAGGAGACCCGCCACTGGCACGAAGACACCCGCGAAACCTCCTCGGGTCGCCCCAAGTCCGACGCCGACGACTACCGCTACTTCCCGGAGCCGGATTTGGTCCCGGTCGTCACCAACAGCGAGTGGATTGAGCGTCTGCGCGCCGAGCTACCCGAACCGCCGGCAGAGCGCCGCCGCCGCCTCAAGGGCGAATGGGGCTACTCCGATGAAGAGTTCCGCGACGTAGTCAACGCTGGTGCACTCGACGTCATCGAAGAGACCGTCGCCGCAGGCGCAACCGCAGCAGCAGCCCGCAAGTGGTGGATGGGCGAAATCGCCCGCCGCGCAAAGCAGGCTGAGGTTGAGCTCACCGCCCTCGGCGTGGAGCCCGCAACCGTGGTCGCCCTCGAAGCGCTCATCTCCGAAGGCAAGATCAACGACAAGATCGCCCGCCAGGTGCTCGAGTTTGTCCTCGCCGGTGAAGGCACCCCCGCCGAAATCGTTGAGGCACG
>FLSC01002589.1_pt2 | contig 23177 bp, 18 predicted proteins | sample 1550561 | NCBI WGS metagenome assembly FLSC01 (sample SAMEA4031775, study PRJEB14383) | metagenome | biome: human; feature: oral; material: saliva | place: Philippines | collected 2014 | reverse complement strand
CCCACCTCTTCCCATTCCGAACAGAGAAGTTAAGCCCGTTTGCGCCGATGGTACTGCAATGCAATGCGGGAGAGTAGGTGGCCGCCTCCTTTTACGAGAGCCTTGAAGAGAAATCTTCAAGGCTCTTTTTTTGTTGGGTGATGGGTGATGGATGTTAGGTGTTGATGATTTGTGGGTAGGACAGAAGCTGCAATATTATATTGGGCTAATAAGGCTTATAGGGCGGATAGGACTGATAGGACTGTTTCCTTTATTTCTTTACTGAATTCACTTTCTTTTATATTTTTTTGTTTGTTGAGATAGGGTATGGTTCTATATGACTGAAGAAAAATACATTTATTAATCAATTTGTATGTTTTGCATGATGATAAGGTAATGGTTTTATGTCTATTTCTTCTCTAATAAGGAAAAAACTATTAACTTTGTCAATTACATCAACTTATCATGGTATATTTCATCAAGCGATTTATAGTTTGGCTAAGACGTGTGCGCTACTCCAGAGGATTCGGTGTACAGTCACCTTGGGCATATCGTTTTATTCGTTATGTGGTGAATGAACATTATCCTTATTATAAGTATGAACACCTTGCTGAGCAGGTTTATGGGATTGATAAGACAACTCGTAAACTATGCAAGTTTTACTTCCGTTTAGCGAATTATCAGCAAGGTCACACATTTGTTGATTGTTATCCAACCTCTTCTTGCTACAAGATTTATGTAGATGCAGGTTGCCAGAAGGCCAACTATCATAGGATAACAGAAGCGACATCAGAAGAGGAACTGATACGTTTATTCTCAAACATTGGTGAGTATAGTATGCTGCGTGTACCTCTTGTTGCAAACTATCGTACCGTTATTGATAAGGCATTGGACTATTTTCCTTCATCAAGTGTGTTGATTATAGAGAATATCAAGCGTGACAAAGAAACTCAGAAATACTGGTCAGAGCTTATATCAGATTCCCGCACAGGTGTTAGTTTTGATTTATATTATTGTGGGGTATTGTTTCTGAATAATGATATGGTAAAGCAATCATATATCGTAAATTTTTGAAAATACAAGGTTAAACTTTAGAAATGTAATACTATTATGAAGATATATACGAAGACAGGTGACAAAGGTATGACCTCCTTATGTGATGGTAGTCGCTTATCGAAAGATGATATGCGTATAGAAGCATATGGAACATTAGACGAATTAAATGCGAACACAGGTTTACTTATTTCGTTACTGCAAGCAGATACCTTAAAAGAAGGAGATACTTTTGTCAGCTTAATTGATTTTTTGGTGGAAATTCAAGAAGAACTCTTTGTAATCGGTGGGCAACTCGCCTGTGCAGAGATAAAGGAAGACGACCTTTTTTACACACAAAAACTTATTAAGGAGATAGAAATAAATATCGATAAACTCTCATCCCAACTCCCTGTACAGCATCATTTTGTTCTACCAGGAGGAACTCTATTAGCTGCTCAAAGTCATGTTTGTCGTACAATCTGTCGCCGTGTAGAACGTCGAATTGTAACACTATCCCATATCGCAATAGTTTCACCTGAAATCTTTAAGTTTGTCAACAGATTATCAGATTATTTCTTCATTTTGTCACGTTATTTGAATAATGATAGTAGTTTAAGTGAAAAAATATGGAAAAATACTTGCAGATAAGAAAATAAATGTTACTTTTGCACGCACTAAGAATCATGTAAAAAAATAAGAATATGTATTGGACACTTGAATTGGCCTCTAAGCTGGAAGATGCTCCATGGCCTGCAACAAAAGATGAGCTGATTGACTATGCAATGCGATCAGGTGCACCACTTGAGGTTCTTGAGAATCTTCAAGAAATTGAAGACGAAGGAGATGTCTATGATAGTATCGAGGATATTTGGCCTGACTATCCTTCAAAGGACGATTTCTTGTGGAATGAAGACGAATATTAAAGAATAGAAAAGAGGTTGTAACGTAGCGTTACAACCTCTTTTTTATTGTTGTTAGTGGGAAGCCAAAGCTCAAGTAATAGCTCATACTAATATGTATATGAGTTTTTTATTGTATCTATAGTATTTGTTATTGGCTTAACTTTTTATGCGCACAGACTCAGATAGAGATAAAACGATCGCTTTTGCTATTTGAAATTATATGACAAAATAATCATCTTTGTTGGTCGTTTTTTATCGAAACACTAAGGTTTTTGCCTTTCTTGCAACTCTTTTATAATCAGTAATTTATAAATTTGGATTGCAAGAGGTGCTTAATTGGACTTCAAAAGGGCGTTAGTTAGGTCTCAAAAGGGCATCTTTTGTAAGCTAATTGGGCGTCTTTTCAAAGCTAAAAGAGCATCATTAAAAAACTGACACGTGAAATTTATTTACAATCATCGCTTATGTATACATTCTTTCTTTTGGCAAGGAAGATGTAGAAGGGTAGAGGTGTGGTAGACCTTTCTTATCAGAGGGTTTCCTTTCTATATCCATATGCTCTTTAATATTTATACGTATAGAAAGCAATAATTCAACCAGACATACGTTATAGAAACGTGTTTAAACGTTTAATACTCATATTCCCACTTGCTTGCCTGATAGGAAACCCTGTCAAGGCACAGTACGATCCGTCTTATAGTCACTATTGGGCGATGGAGCCATCGTTTAATCCAGCTACAGTCGGAAAGGACAACAAACTGAATGTTGTGGGTGCATACGCCCTCGACTTTGCAGGTTATGAACACAATCCAAACACTTTTTATGTCGGAGCAGATATGCCTATCTATTTCATGAAGCAATATCATGGAGTGGGTATTTCTATTTTGAATGATAAGTTAGGAGCCTTTGTTCATCAGCGTGTAGCGGGGCAATATGCTTTTCGTAAGGACCTTTGGGGTGGAATGCTATCTGCAGGTGTTCAGGTGGGTATGCTTTTTGAAAAATTAGATGGCTCTAAGTTAGACATAGAAGAGTCAAGCGATCCGGCTTTAGCACAAGGAGAAGTCAACGGTCATGGACTCGATTTGGGTGTTGGAGTTTATTATACACATAAGAACTGGTATGTTGGTGCATCTGTTCAGCATCTCAATGCGCCCTTAGTAGATTTGGGAGAGACCAATGAATTACAGATAAATCGAACATATTATTTAACGGGTGGATACAATATTAAATTACGAAATCCGTTTCTTACTATACCGACTTCTGTTCTGGCACGTTATGATGGTGTGAACTATCGGGCTGATATCACCGCTCGATTAGTCTACACGCACGAGAAGAAAGTACTTTACGGAGGTGTCTCTTATAGTCCAACAAACTCAGTGACAGCCATGATTGGTGGAACATTCCACGGAATTAACTTGGGTTATAGCTATGAGATGTACACGGGTACAGCAGCTTTCAAGAATGGTAGTCATGGGCTGTTTGTCAGCTATCAAACCGATATAAACTTGCAGAAGAAAGGTAGGAACAAACATAAAAGCGTAAGATTTCTATAGAAAGATATAATGAAAATGAAGAAAAGTATAGTTGCCATTTGTCTTGGTGCACTCGTCTTGGGAACATTGACAGGCTGTTTTGCTGGTAAGTCAACCGCTTCGTCAGGTCGTGGCGGAGAGGTCACTGGCGTTGGTGGAGGTCGTGCCTTCCGCGAACCAGCACCTTACGGCATGACACTTGTCAAGCGTGGCTGGTTAAGAATGGGTTTGGAAAAGCAGGACTCCCTATGGGGTAAGAAGACACCTGTAAAGGACATCTCTGTTGATGGATTCTGGATGGATGAAACAGAGGTGACCAATTCCGAGTATAAGCAGTTTGTAGAGTGGGTTCGTGATTCTATTATCCGTACCCGTTTGGCAGACCCTGCATATGGTGGTGATGAAAGCTATATGATTACAGAAGACAAGAATGGCGATCCCGTCACACCACACTTGGATTGGAATAAGCGACTTCCTCGTAAGCCTAATGAGGATGAGCAGCGTGCTTTCGAGAGTCTTTATGTAACTAATCCAGTAACAGGTGAGAAGAGCATTGATGGCAGACAGTTGAACTATCGTTATGAGATTTATGATTATACATCAGCTGCCCTTCGTCGTAACCGTTTGAATCCACAGGAGCGTAATTTAAATACTGATATCACAGTCGACCCTAATGAGGTGGTGATGATATCAAAGGATACAGCTTATGTTGATGAAAACGGCGTTATTCATAACGAAACGATTAATCGTCCATTGACAGGTCCTTGGGACTTCCTCAATACTTACATCGTTAATATCTATCCTGATACGACTTGTTGGGTGAATGACTTCCGCAATTCAGATAATGAGATCTATCTCCGTAATTACTTTAGTAATCCAACTTATAACAACTACCCTGTAGTAGGTGTTACATGGGAGCAAGCTAATGCTTTCTGTGCTTGGCGTACAGAGTATTTGCTCAAAGGCTTGGGTAGAGAGGCTCGCTACGTACAGCGTTATCGCCTTCCTACAGAGGCAGAGTGGGAGTTTGCGGCTCGTGGAAAGAATCAAGATGAGTTCCCTTGGGATAATCAAAACGTTAAGAATGGTAACGGTTGTTTCTATGCCAACTTTAAACCAGACCGTGGAAACTACACCAAAGACGGTAACTTGATTACAAGTAAGGTGGGAATCTATGGTGCAAACTCTAATGGTTTGTATGATATGGCAGGTAATGTTGCCGAGTGGACAAGTACCATTTATACAGAGGCTGGTGTTGATGCGATGAATGACCTCAATCCACAGTTAGACTATAAAGCAGCCAAAGAAGACCCATATCGCTTGAAGAAGAAGAGTGTTCGTGGTGGTAGCTGGAAGGATCCAGAGAGCTATATCCGCAGTGCTTGGCGTACTTGGGAGTATCAGAACCAACCACGTAGCTACATCGGTTTCCGTTGTGTTCGTAGTCTTGCAAGTTCTTCAAGTGAGGCAGCAAAAGAGAATAAGAAAAGCAGTAAGAAAAAGAGAAGATAAATGACACAGTACAGTAAATACAATCTTATATACCATCTGCAGAAGTGGATGGATAGCGTTCCTGGACAAACGTTCCTAAACTATGGTTATAGTTGGGGTGCTTCAGTGGTTATTCTTGGAGCTTTGTTTAAGTTGACCCACTTGCCGGGAGCTAATATTATGCTTTACTTCGGTATGGGTACTGAGGTTATCGTGTTCTTCCTCTCGGCGTTCGACCGTCCATTTGATAAGACGGATGATGGTCGTGAACTCCCAACACATGTTACTGAGGAACTTCTTGATGACAACGAAAATACTGTAGAACGCCCCGCAGCTACGCCACAGGCACAATATGCTGCTGCAGAGAATATTGCACAGAGTGTTCAAGAGGCAATGCCTTCAGCTAATGATATCGCTGCAGCTGTTGTTGGTCAGCAGAGTAAAGCTATCGCAGATGCACAACAGCAGACACCAGAGATGGTAGAAGCACAGACAAACTATGTTGCTGCATTGCAGAATCTGACCGAGATGTTGGGCAAGGTGAACGACCAGAGTCAGCGTTTAACACGTGATAGCGAAGAGATGGAGAATCTCAACCGTACCCTCACAGGTATTGCTAAGGTTTATGAGATGCAACTTAAGAGTGCCAGCCAACAGATTGGTACAATCGATCAGATTAATGACCAGACCCGTAAGATGGCACAGCAGATAGAGCAACTCAATAGTATCTATGCTCGAATGATTGAGGCAATGACTGTTAATATGCGTGTGGCAGCACCTAATGTTGCCCCTCAGCAGTCTACACCTGAAAGCTTGTAATGATGAAATATGGTAGGGAAGACGTCTGTTTTCAGCTGTCTTCCCACTACAAATAATAGAATTAATGGCTATTAAGAAGAGAAAGATTTCCCCACGCCAGAAGATGATTAACCTTATGTACGTCGTCCTCATGGCAATGTTGGCATTGAATATCTCTACCGAGGTACTCAATGGCTTCTCTGTTGTTGAAGAGAGCCTGAACCGTACGACGGGGAATTCATCTAAGGAAAATGATGCTATCTTTGGCGAACTCGACCAAATGATGCGCAAGAATCCACAGAAGGTTAAACAGTGGTTTATGATGGCATCTACGGTTAGAGAGATGAGTGATTCCCTCTATAACTATGCACAAGCGCTGAAAGTAGCCATCGTTCGTGAGGCTGATGGTGAGAAAGGTGACCCCTTAAACATCGAAGGAAAGGATAATATTGAGGCTGCCAGTTACATTATGTTGAACCCAACCAATGGACAAGGGCATAAGCTTTACGAGGCTATCAATAGTTATCGAGCACGTATATTGCAGTTTGTAACAGACCCACGACAGAAGAAGATTATTGCAAGTAACCTTTCTACGGAGGTACCTCACCATTCAATGGGTAAGAACTGGGAAGAGTATATGTTCGAAAATATGCCTGTTGCGGCAGCAGTAACGCTTCTCTCTAAGTTGCAAAGCGATGTTCGCTATGCAGAAGGTGAGGTATTACACACCTTGGTGGCTAATGTCGGTTTAAAAGACATACGCGTTAACAAGCTTCAGGCATTCGTTGTGCCAAGTCAGACACGCCTTTATCCAGGTGAGACAATGACTGCACAGATGTTTATGGGGGCTGTAGACTCTACACAACAGCCACAAGTCTTTGTTAATGGACAACTTATTAAGGGCAACCAGATAACTGTGAAAGCAGGTGCACCTGGTAAACATACCTTGAGTGGATACATCCTTATCAAGGATTTAACAGGTAATGTGTTGCGTAGAAACTTCTCACAAGACTATTGGGTGACGGGTGGTCCACAGCCAAAAGAGTATATCAGTCCTCAAGGAATGCAGAAGGTTCCACCTTTTGATGGAATGGCTACTATTGCAGCAGACCTGATGAACGTACTCTATGCAGGCTTTGATAACCCAATCACTATCAGTATTCCTAACACTTCTCAGAGCGATGTACAGGCTACAATGTCGGGTGGTTCACTCGTTGCAAAAGGTGGTGGGCATTTTATCGCACGTCCTTCGGCGGTCGGTCAACCTGTAACTATTTCCGTATCTGCGAAGGGTCGTAAGATTGGAGAATACCAGTTCCGTGTGAGAAAATTACCGGATCCATCGCCATATATTGCTATGGGTGCTGATAGATTTAAGAGTGGAACGCTTTCAAAGGCAGCACTTATGTCTGCACCGGGCATTCAGGCTGCTATTGATGATGGTTTACTTGATATTCCTTTCAGCGTAACCAGCTTCCGTGTTGTCTTCTTTGATAATATGGGTAACGCAGTACCGCTGGCAAGTAATGGTGCTTCCTTCTCTCCACAACAGAGGGAACAGTTCCGTGAGTTAAGCCGCAACAAGCGATTCTATATTACTAATGTTGTCGTTCATGGACCTGATGGTACAACCCGAACGCTTAATGGAAGAAATATGGAGGTAATTGTGAGGTAGTAGTTGACGAGTAGACGAGTTTATGGGTTGACAAGTTGATAGATAGCGTTGATACTATATCTGCTCATAAAACACTATATCACAGTATCTCTTTTAGAAAAGAATAAACAAAACAATAATGAAAAAGATATTTCTCATAGTCTGCACAGCCTGCTTGGCACTTACTGTAAGTGCGCAGCCTGCTGCACGTCGTAATCAACAACAGCGTCAGTCGCCTGCTAATACGATTACAACACGTGCGCAGATATCCTTCCCTACAACTGCTCCTATGGAGGAAGATGTTGTTTGGCGACGTGATATCTATCGTGAACTCAAACTTACCGAGGATGCTAATGCTGGATTATATTATCCTACTGAACCTGTAGGTTCGCAGATGAATCTCTTTACGTACATCTTCAAGTTGATGATGAATGGTCCTAATCGTGGTGGTATTGCTGCCTATAACTATCGTATGGACGGCAATGAGATATTTACGGATTCTGCTCGAGTTAAGCCTTTGCAGTTCCTTGATAACTATCATATCTTCTACGAACGCACCGATCATGGTATCCGCCTTGACAATAGTGATATTCCTTCGGGTGAGGTGAAAGGCTACTATCTAAAGGAGAGTGCCTATTATGATCAAGGAACAGCAACCTTTCATCGTAAGGTCGTAGCTCTTTGTCCGATTATGTATCGTGAAGATGATTTCGGAGATGGTGAAGTGAAATACCCGCTCTTCTGGGTGCGTTATGATGACTTAGCCCCATTCCTTGCTAAGCAAACTATCATGACCAGTAATCTGAATAATGCTGCAACAATGAGTGTTGACGATTATTTCACGATGAATCTTTATAAAGGAAAGATTTACAAGACAACCAATATGTTAGGTAAGACGCTCGCACAATACTGTCCTACTGATTCTGCAATGGCTGCAGAGCAGAAGAAGATTGAGCGTGAGTTGGTCGCTTTTGAGAAGACAATCTATGGCGATCCAGCTCGTCGAGATAGTTTGGACAGCATCTCTGCTGCTAAAGAAGCTGAGAAAGCACCAAGAAAGGTGGGACGTTCTCGTCGCACAAGTCCATCGACAAGTAGCGTTAGCCGTACTCGTCGCTCATCTTCAAGCGGAAGTGCAGGAGCATCTCCAGCACGTGTTACCGTTCGTCGCGAGCGTCATTAATATTTTTTTGAGTCTTCAGTAATTTTGTGTAGTAGTCTAAAGCTATTACATATATAAGACACACAGAGCAACTCTAAGTTTGTAGCAAGTAACTTGGAGTTGCTCTGTTTTTTTTTCTTTAAGTTCTAAATGTAACAAGTAGAGCTTATTACTTCAAATTATAGGAACCTTTTTTGTCCTAATTTTTCATATATTGATTTTGTAAAGACCACCAAACGGCTTGCAAATAACGCCCAATTAGCTTGCAAAAGATGCCCTTTTGAGTGCTTATTAACGCCCTTTTGAAGCCTTACTAAGCACCTTTTGGAATACAGTTTTACAACTACTTGATAGCGAGCAACTTACATATGTGCTGAAATAACCTGCTTTTAAGTCATATTCTTACGTCTTCTTTAAACTTTTTGTCAATATATTTTCTTGTCGTTGGGGGTAAATCTTACATGGAGGTATGGAGGTAACGGAACTTTTATTTTAAGATTTGAAGCCCAATAGAGGCACCACCATATATTGCTTTTAGCTTTGTGCCTTTTGCTTTTCATGTGACGTATTATATAAGAGGTTTACTTTATCACTTCATATTCTGGGAGAATCTAAATTTTCTTAAGGATAGTTTTATAGATTCCACGATGGAATCTTCCTTTAATGAAAGATAGATAGAACTTCATTAAAGGAATTTTATAGAACCAAACTTAATTATTTTTAAACGGACAATAATATCCTTACGGATTCAGTTAATGTATAAAGGTACTCGGAAAGTTGTACAATTTCGAGTCTCTCTCAGATGTGTAAGCATACCTGCTTTGCATGATGAGGAGTGAATTTAGTTCTTTATCATTAACACTTATGGTCATGAAGAAAATTATTTCATTGGGTTTCTTAGCCCTATCATTTCTTATTTCTGTTCCTGCCCATGCTGATGAACCATTAAAGTTTGGTGTAAAGGCAGGACTGAATGTGAGTGATTTCTACTTTGATAGTGATGTTTTTAATAAATCTAATCAGGCAGGTTGGTTCTTTGGTCCTACTGTGAAGTTCACCTTACCAGTAGTAGGTTTAGGTATGGATGCTTCTGTTCTCTATGACTATCGAGCAGCCAAACTTGATTATGCTACTATGACGCAGACCGTAAAACAACAGCAGATAGCGATTCCTGTGAATGCTCGCTATTCTATTGGATTAGGTAGTGTGGCAAGTATTTTCTTCTTTGGCGGTCCTCAGATTGCATTTAATATTGGTGAAAAGGAGTATCAGTGGAACATGAAGAGTACCTATGCATTGAAGAATAGTAACTTCAGTGTCAACCTTGGTTTCGGTGTAACGGCATTTAAACATCTGCAGGTAAGTGCTAACTATAATATTGCTTGTGGTAAAACAGGCAATGCAACGTGGAAAACAGCAACTGATGCAGCGACATCTGTCTTTAATAAGAAGGGTAGTCGTAATAGTTCTTGGCAGTTGGGTTTGGCTTATTTCTTCTAAGAACAGAAGTTTAGTAATATATTAAAAAGTCCCATTTCATCGAGAATGAAATGGGATTTTTATGTGATAGAACATTATATTGAGATTGTTTCTGTGATAGTATAGCGTTATTGATGACTTCTATCATTGTGTATTTGCATCTTTCTTTGTAACTTTGTATTCAAACCAATGTCTGGCTTATAGTATTGTTTGTGTTGGTTGATAGGTAATAAAGAATTTGTAATGACTTACGCTAATATTATTCTCCCCCTTCCTCTTGAAGGCTATTTTACGTATGGTGTACCCGATGTATTGGCATCTCGGGTGACAGCAGGTGTACGTGTGTCTGTGCCTTTGGGAAAGAGTAAGATCTATGTGGGCATTGTTGCGGAATATCCTGTAAATATACCGAATCCATCGGAGAATACTGCTGTAGGCGGAAAGAAGATTACCTATAAGAATATCATAGATGTACTGGATAACACTCCTGTACTCTTACCACAGCAACTAAAGCTCTGGCATTGGATATCTGATTACTATATGTCGCCAATTGGGGATGTCTATAAGGCTGCATTGCCATCGGGACTGAAAGAGGAATACGGTTATCGACCACGAACAGAACTTTATATCCGATTAGTTGACAACTTACGCCATGAAAGAACGCTCTCACTTATGATTGACTCTATGAAACGTGCAGCGAAACAAGTGGAAGTTCTTATGGCTTATTTGCAATTGGCTGGTGTTGATGAAATGGCAGAAATTACATCAGAAACAGTGTTGCGGGAGGTGACCAGAGAGGAGTTGATGAACGTTACTCATGCTTCAGTTGGTGTTATTCGTGCTTTACAGGATAGGAAAATATTGGTTACCTATGAGAAGGAGGTCGGTAGATTGAACAGTGGAAAGCCATCACATCCAGAGAATATAAAACCTCTAAACGAGGCACAGATTGAGGCTTATAATCAGATTCTCTTGCAAATGATGTCTCATCGTGTGACACTACTACATGGAGTGACCTCTTCTGGAAAGACGGAAATATATATTCATCTTATTCAGAAAGCACTTAATGAGCATAAGCAGGTGTTGTATCTCTTGCCTGAGATTGCTCTAACGGTTCAGATTACAGAGCGTTTGAAGGCTGTTTTTGGCGATCGATTGGGAATTTATCATAGTAAATACAGCGATGCCGAGCGTGTGGAGATATGGCATAAACAGTTGTCTGATTCGCCATACGATGTAATTTTAGGTGCAAGAAGTGCTATTTTTCTCCCATTTCATCGATTAGGTCTTGTCATTATAGATGAAGAACATGAGCAGAGTTTTAAGCAACAAGACCCTGCTCCTCGTTATCATGCTCGCTCAGCAGCGATTGTGTTGGCCCAGATGTATCCTAATGCAAAGACGCTTTTGGGAACAGCTACACCCTCGATGGAAAGCTATTACAATGCGAAACAAGGTAAGTATGGACTTGTTGAGTTGACACGCCGTTATAAAGATATTCAACTTCCCGAAATAGAGATTGTTGATATAAAGGATCTATATCGTCGAAAGATGATGACAGGTCCCTTCTCTCCGCGTCTTCTCTCTGCTGTTCGTGAGGCTTTGGGGCGTGGCGAACAAGCAATATTATTTCAGAATCGGCGTGGCTTTGCGCCGATGGTGGAGTGTAGACAGTGCGGATGGGTTCCAAAGTGTCCAGACTGTGATGTGTCATTGACGTATCATAAGAATATGAACTACCTTTCTTGCCACTACTGTGGCTATACGATGAAGGTGCCAGATGTATGCCCTTGTTGTGAAAGTGAGGATATCCGTGGTCGTGGGTATGGTACGGAGAAGATCGAAGATGAAATCCGTTATATCTTCCCTGAGGCTCGTATTGCGCGTATGGACCTTGATACAACTCGCACGCGTAATGCTTATGAGCGCTTGATTAACGACTTCTCTATAGGGAAGAGTAATCTTCTGATAGGTACGCAGATGATTTCAAAGGGTCTCGACTTTGATAAGGTTTCAGTCGTGGGAATCCTCAATGCAGACTCGATGTTGAATTATCCGGACTTTCGTGCATACGAGCAAGCATTTATGATGATGAGTCAGGTGAGTGGACGAGCAGGAAGAAAAGGCAGGCAGGGGTTGGTAATTCTGCAGACAAAGAGTCCAGATTTGCCTGTTATTCAGCAGGTGGTGCGTAATGATTATCAGTCGTTTTATTCCGACTTACTTACCGAGAGGCTGGAATTTCATTATCCTCCATTCTATCGACTTGTCTATGTCTATTTGAAGCATAGGGATGAAAACACGGTAAATTCAGCAGGTTTGGAATTAGGAAGTAGGCTCCGTGAAATCTTCAGTGACCGTGTGTTAGGTCCTGACAAACCTGCTGTAGCTCGAGTGAAGACCTTAAACATTAGAAAGATTATGCTAAAGTTGGAGAATGGTATTGACTATCCACGTGTTCGCCAGTATCTTCGTGGAGCCTTAGATGCCATGTTGAAGGACAAGAGATATGGTGCTCTTCAAGTGTATTATGATGTTGATCCACTTTAGTAGATAGTTACTTATCTCCTCTCTAAAGTCTTATTCTCCAAATTATTTTCATGAAGAAAAATATTTTTTATCATGAAAATAAATATTTCTTTTCATGAAAATAATTCTTTTTGTTCATGAAAATAAATGAATGGTGTTTGTTGTTAGGGTTGGATTGTAAATTGTATTAGTCTTTCTAAAACGATATTTGACGACTTTTAAAGCATATCTTTCAAATACAATAAGGTATGAGAAGCATCTTTTATATCATGTATTAATAGGTTTAAGATGGATGTTAGTCAAAGTAGGGGTATAGTTCTTTGAAGCCATCAACGATGTCATTGATGAGGTTGGGATTGCTACGTAATTCCTTTTTGTTTAATAAAAGGTAGGCACTCTTCCCTATATTGATCATGTGTTCATACTCATTAGGACCAAATAATGTAAGTGTATATCTTCTATATACACGGAATCTACTTGTATTTTCTTCTGATTCCCCAATTCTATTGGCACCGATGAAACCAAAGGAGGCTTGTGAATCTTTCTTTGCCACTTCGTTCATAATAGCCATGCAAGTGTAGATACATTCTCTTGCTTCGTTAAGTCCGGTCATTACATTATACTTCTTATCACTATCTCTGTGTGCTTTCAAGTGAAATTTGACAGCATAGAAATGATGTTTGTAGACCTCAATCCAAACCCAATAAGTCTGATTAGATTTGGGAGATTTGAAGGAATATAACTCTTTGAATAGCATAAAGCCTTGGGGACCATCCCAAGGCTCTGTTACTTTCTTTACAAATCTATATGGATAATGTTTGATGTCCATTTCATTTATATTATAATATGAGATAAGGGTAGGCATCTATCTTTTCCCGCTTAGCCTCTTCGTCGGGAACACGTATGAAGCCTTCTCCACTGTAGAGAATCTTTTTCTCTTCATCGGAGAGGTATTTAGCTATTCGTTGTTTATATTCTTTTGTCTTCTGTGCTTGATAAACTCTTCGTTTGGTTCTCAGCACCTGTACTTTATCTGTTGTTCCCATAAACTTATTCCTTTCTGCTGCAAATATATGAATATTAGTTGAAAAAGACAAGTAATTGTGAGGAAATTATAAAAGTGTAGAGGCAATCAGAATCACTCTGACTGCCTCTTAGTGGTATTAGTTGTGGAAAACGGTAGATTTATTTGTGGCTTAGAAATCAATATCAAGTCCTACACCGAGTACCTTATTAGTACGAGTAAAGATGTCGGTGTTCTTTGTTGCGAGAGTCTTAGGCTGCATAGTTACAGTACCATCTGGCTGTGTCACCTGCTCCTGACCTGCTTCGATAGCATCATTGTATTCCTTCTTGAAGTTTGAATAGTTGGTAAAGAAATAAGCAATGTTGAGATGAGCATTCTTTGCAACCTTAATCTTTGCACCGAAACCGAAACTGTAACTGCTTGTTACGAAGCTAAGATCGGTCAGGTATTTACCATCACCAAGTCCGTAGAGCGTACGCTGACCACCTGCGCTGACTGTCACTGATGGGTTGATATCCCACTCAACACCAGCAAGGAACTCTTGTGTGTTATGCTTAAGGAAGCGCTGCTTATCATTGTCCATACGTGCATCCTTATCGAAATAGTGGTTATATCCTGCCATAACACGGAGGTTCTTCAGTACCTCATACTGTGTACCGAGTGCAAGAATACCAGGGATATCGTTTGGTGTGTTCACGCCATTCTCATACTTTTTGGTGTCATCACGCTTTGTGTTGTTCTCTATATTGAACTTTGTGGTAAACTCATAGCGTGCAGCGAAGTTCCATTTGCCAGTGCGGTAGTCAATACCGAGGATTGGAGTGATACCCCATCCGCGCTGAGAAACCTCTAAATAGCGGTCTTTTACCTTTTCCTTGCTACTTTCTAACTTGTCTGCACCTGCGCGAATGAGCTTTGCACCAGCTGTTGCCTTCTGTGCACCAGCTGCGTATTGGTCTGCTGCAGCCTGTAACTGAGCCTTTGTTGTAGGATCGGTAGCTTTATCAGCTTGTGCCTGATATGCTGCTGCCTGAGTCTGTGCAGCAACAGCCTGTGCCTGCAATGCACTTGCCTTTTCGTTCAAAGCGTTAACCTTTGATTGGAAATAGTCGTAGAGATTCTGGTTGTTTCCACCCACATTTGCTGAAATGTTGGTGATATTACCTTGGTATTTGTTATAGATATAATTGAAACGAGCACCACCAAATACAGAGAGATTCTCGTTAATCTTATAAGCAACACCAAGTTGGAGACCGAAGTTATACTGTTGACCGCTCATATAGCTTTGAAGGCTATAGCTGGTTGCAGGTGTCTCCTGCTGTCCGAGAAGTGCGGCAAAGGTAGGCAACTGCTGATTGATAAGTGCAGGGAGGAGCGATACTGGACGTTCAAATGTAGGAAGACCGTCGTTGAATGCAGCCTTACCGCCGCCTCCAGTCAAACCAAATCCAGCTTGAAAACTCCATTTATCTTTATTATATGCCACCTGGAAAGATGGGAGGATAGGCACAGAAGCCTTACCTTGATAGAACTTACTGCCATCAGTTGTATTGCCACCATTCAACTTGAAAGGATACTCATAAGGAGTATTAGCTAATGCAGGCACACTGAAAGTAGATGTTATCTCACGTGTCTGATATACGTTTTGGAAGTTAAGAGAGAGATGAAAACCTTGGTCAAGGAAAGCTACACCAGCAGGGTTAAAGTAAACACCATCAATACCAATTGCGCCTACACGTGCGAAGTTACGGTTAAAAGCGATGCTCTGATTGGTGTTTGTAAGCAAACCTCCAGCTTGTGTTGTTGTTGCCATTGCGAGCAATGCAGCTGCAAGGACAGTCTTCTGATACTTCATTGTTGATTCGTAAGTGTATATAAAACTTATAAATTTTGGTTGCAAAGTTATGAATATTGTTCTAAACTTCCAAATTTTCGTTTGTTTTTTCTCATTTTTAGTTAAAATGTGCAGTATTAATTAGGTAGTTAAGGGGCTGAAATATGGCTCTGTCGTTAAATGAATAGAATGGGAATAGAAGAAAGACTTATTCGAATGCAGGGTATGACTATCCCATATTAGATGGTCTTGCAGAGAGTGATAAGCTAAAAGATAAAAGCGATTTGATACTATGTTTATCTGTTTCCTACAAATAACTTGATTCCTACATCATAGGTTTTTGTAAACTATTTTTATGTAACTCAAAACCAATACATGCTCTTTTGGCTTCTAAAAGACGCCTAATTGACTTGCAATAGATGCCCTTTTGAGCTCTTGTTAACGCCCTTTTGAAGTCTAATTAAGCACCTTTTGAAATGCAGTTTCGCAAATACTTGATAGAGAATAACTTACAAATGTGTTGTTAATGCTCGTTTTTAGTCTTATTTTCCGTCTTTTTATGGCTTGTTTTGTAAAGAAAATTCTAAAGTATTAAACACTAAAGTGTCAAAGAAAACAGGCTAATAACCTCCGTTTTCTCTATGTATTGACGGCGCCTTCGTTCCTTCTATTACTTTTTAAATCTTCCTCCGTGTTTTCCTTTTTTCTGTGTGGCATCATGTCAAAGTTCTAAGCTTAAGAGGTAAGCCTTATCATTTCAAATGATTGAAGCTCCTAAAAAGAAACCCCACTATGTTACTATTGTTGTAACTTAGTGAGGTCTCTTGGCGTTTATGTATCTTCCTTTTGGAAAGGAAGGGGAGAGGAGTCAGCCTTGTGGTTGTCCTCAAGCTTCTATGCTTTCAACTGTGGGTACTGAATACGAGTATGATACATCGCTTTCAGACGTTCGATAAGTACAGCCTTAGCAGCGGTGATGTCACGGAATGTGATAGGACAATCCGTGAAGTTTCCATCAGCAACTTGACCATCAATGAGTCGGTTTACTAATCCACTGATACTCTCTTCGGTGTATTCCTGTAGAGAACGTGAAGCAGCCTCGACGGTATCGCTCATCATAAGAATAGCCTGTTCGCGTGTGAAAGGATTTGGTCCAGGGTAACGGAATAAGTCTTCGTTGACCTCCTCATCTGGATGTTCATTCTTGTAGTGTATGTAGAAATACTTAGCAAGTCCAGCACCATGATGGGTGGTAATAAACTCCTTAATCTCACGTGGGAGGTTGTATTTTTCTGCAAGTTTCAGACCTTCCGTCACATGGCTGATGATGATACGTGCGCTCTCAAGGTCGTTTAGCTTGTCATGTGGGTTGATGCCTGCCTGATTCTCGGTAAAGAATGCTGGGTTGAGCATCTTGCCAATGTCATGATAGAGCGCACCAGTACGTACCAACTGGCCCTTTGCCCCGATTCTACTGGCTATTTCTGTGGCAAGATTACCAACCGTGATAGAGTGCTGGAAGGTACCAGGAGCAACCTCGCTGAGTCGGCGTAGCAGTTCATTGTTTGTGTTTGACAACTCAAACATTGTTACGGTAGATACGAAACCGAAAGTCTTCTCGATGACCAACATCAGTGGATAGGTAAAGAGAAGGAAGAAGCCATTGACAGCAAAGTGGTAATACATGGTGCGATCAAGCTTCGAGAAATCGTCTGCCTGTATGAGTTGGAGCGATAAGTACACTGCTGCTGAGGCAATTGTGACAAGGAGTGCGGTAAGGAAGATTTGACTTCTCTTTGATAATTCGCGTAAAGAATAAATCGCCACGAGGCCAGCAACAAACTGTACGATAATGAATTCGTATTGATATTTGACAGCCACCGCACAGATAAGTACCATTGTCATGTGTCCTATGAAGGCTGTTCGTGAGTCCATAAACACACGGAAGAATATCGGAGCCATACTGAATGGAAGGATATACACACTCAGAATGTTATGCTCCATCATTAAGGATGTGAGGATAGGATAGACGACTATCATCACATAAAGTAGTGAGATGGAGCGCGGCTTATTAAAATAATCTTTTCTGAAAAGTGCCAAGTAGAGTGTGAAAAGGCAAATGAAGATTAGGACATAGATGGTCTGTCCGATGAAGGTAGATGTTATCTCGTCTTCAGTGGCCTTACGTTTCTCCATTGCTTGCTCAAAGGAATTAAGCACACGATAGGTCTTTGCATCGACAATGTCACCACGGTCGATGATGCGTTGTCCCTCCAGTACCATGCCTGAAGCCTGTGGAATAAGACTTAGCATGTCGTTCATCTCCGTCTCACTACGGTCTTTGTCATAGACAAGGTTTGCCTCTATGTATTCGTTAAGATTACATTGCTGAAGTATGGAACGCTTCGGACCTAACAAAGGGTCCATGAAAAGCTGCTCATAGGCACCAAGGGTAGAGTAGGTCTTATTAATAGGTACACTCACTGCTTGCTTACCAGTTACGACACGGATATAATGGTTACTGTCCTTGGCAAGTGTAGAGTACTGTTGTGGATCAATGACTCCAGCCTCATAGATTTCGTGTAGCCGGTGAGCAATCGCATCGATATAGTCTTTTGACAAGCCTGGTATACCATCCTTGTATGCCTGCTTAAACTGTTCAATCTTCTTCTGTTCAACCGTTTGGTTAATGTTGTAATAAGGCTGGAAATGCTTTGTGATAGAGTCTTTCTCAACCTTCAACGCAGCATCAGTCTTAAAGATAGGGAAGTCGAACTTAGCAATCAACTGTCCGTACATCCATGGTTTTCCTTCGTCATAATGGAAAAGTTTACCTTGTGTACGGGGTAAAAATAGCACTATCAAAACGACGGCAACGATGATCAAGGCTACTCTTGAGACCATGTTCCGCCAATAGGGGTTGCTTATGTTTTTGAATCTTATCATCTTATATATTGTTTCGTAAATGTTATAACAAGCTGTTGTAACTTGTTGCGTAATCCTCTAACAACTTGCGAAAATACTAAAAATATAGCGGATAGTCAAAAAAAAGCATTAATTTTGCAGGAAAATATAATATTTAAGACAATGGCAGAAAGAAATGTGAGAGTGCGTTTTGCTCCAAGTCCAACAGGTCCTTTGCATATTGGTGGTGTGCGTACTGCTTTGTATAACTACCTTTTCGCTCGTCAACATGGCGGCAAACTTATCTTCCGTATTGAAGACACAGACTCTAATCGTTTTGTTCCAGGGGCAGAGGAATATATCCTCGACTCTTTTGATTGGTTAGGTATTAAGTTTGATGAGGGTGTTAGCTTTGGTGGCGAACATGGTCCTTATCGTCAGAGTGAACGTCGTGATATTTATAAAAAATACGTCAATCAGCTTTTAGAAGCTGGTAAGGCATACATTGCTTTTGATACTCCAGAAGAGTTGGATGCGAAGCGTAAGGAAATTGAAAACTTCCAGTACGACGCACACACTCGTCTACAGATGCGTAACTCTTTGACAATGTCAAAGGAGGAAGTTGAAAGTCTGATAGAAGATGGTCAACAATATGTTGTTCGTTTCAAGATAGAACCAGGTGAGGAAGTTCATATCAATGATATGATTCGTGGTGATGTTTGCATCAAGACAGATATCCTTGATGATAAAGTTCTGTTTAAGAGCGCAGACGAATTGCCAACTTATCACCTTGCAAACATTGTTGATGATCACTTGATGGAAATCTCTCACGTTATTCGTGGTGAGGAATGGTTGCCAAGTGCACCGTTACACGTATTGCTTTATCGTGCTTTTGGCTGGGAAGATAGCATGCCACGCTTTGCCCATCTGCCACTGTTGTTGAAGCCAGAGGGTAAGGGTAAGCTCAGTAAACGTGATGGAGACCGCCTTGGTTTCCCTGTGTTCCCATTGGAGTGGCACGACCCTAAGACAGGTGAAGTGAGTTCAGGCTATCGTGAGAGTGGCTATTTCCCAGAGGCAGTAGTCAACTTCTTGGCACTTTTGGGCTGGAACCCTGGTACAGAACAGGAACTCTTCTCGCTTGAGGAACTTGTAGAAGCATTCGATATCACGAAGTGTTCAAAGAGTGGAGCTAAGTTTGACTATCAAAAGGGTATGTGGTTTAACCACGAATACATCCTCCAAAAGTCTGATGATGAGATAGCACAACTCTTTGCACCAATCGTAGCTAATAATGGCATCGAGGCTACTATGGAGCAGGTGACACAGGTTGTACACATGATGAAAGACCGTGTTAGCTTCGTGAAAGAACTTTGGGAGCTTTGCTCTTTCTTCTTCATTGCACCAACAAGCTATGATGAGAAGACTGTTAAGAAACGTTGGAAGGAATATTCTGCACAGCAGATGAGCGAGCTTGCTGATGTCTTGGAGGGAATAGAAGATTTCAGTGTTGAAGGTCAGGAACCTATTGTTTTGAAGTGGGTAGAGGACAAAGGCTATAAGCTTGGTGATATCATGAACGCATTCCGACTCACCCTTGTTGGTATTGGTAAGGGTCCTGGAATGTTCGATATATCTGCTTTCCTTGGCAAAGAGGAAACCTTGAAGCGTATGCACAAGGCTATTGAGGTGTTGGGATAAGCACCTTGAAAGGCTAAATTAATTGAGCCGAGTATGTATAATATAATAATGTATGTCATCCAGTTTGGTATCGCTATGGGTAGTCTTTTCAATGAAAAGCTACGTAGGATGTGGCGAGGAGAACAGGAGGCAGTGCGGATTTTACGTGAGAAGGTGGAGCCAGACGCTCAATATGTTTGGTTTCATGCTGCTTCATTGGGCGAGTTCGAACAAGGTCGCCCTTTGATAGAGCAGATACGAAAAGACTATCCGCAATATAAGATTCTGCTTACTTTCTTTTCTCCTTCAGGTTATGAGGTGAGGAAGAATTATGAGGGCGCAGACATCATCACCTACCTTCCTATAGATACGGTGGGCAATGCACGCAGATTCCTACGTGCAGTTCGTCCTGTCATGGCGTTCTTTATCAAGTATGAATTCTGGTATAATTACCTGCATATCCTGCAGTATCGTGAAATACCAGTCTATAGTGTGTCAAGCATTTTCCGTCCAGATCAAATCTTCTTTAAGTGGTATGGTCGTGGTTATGGTCGTGTCTTGAAGTGCTTTAGCCGTTTCTTTGTTCAGAATGAGGAGAGCAAGGAACTCTTGAATAAGATAGGAATATCTGATGCTGTTGTTGTGGGTGACACTCGCTTCGACCGTGTTCTGCAAATCAAGGAGGCAAGCAAGAGACTGCCATTGGTGGAGAAGTTCGTTAATGGTGATGCTACTGATAGAAAGAAAGTCTTTGTGGCAGGATCATCATGGCAACCTGATGAGGAAATTTTTATCAAATACTTTAATGAGCATAAGGACTGGAAACTAATCATTGCACCGCACGTTATTGGAGAAGATCATCTAAAGACGATCCTCTCACTGATAAAGGATAAGAAGGTAATACGCTACACACAGGCAACAGAAGTGAATGTTGCTGATGCAGATGTATTGATTATTGATTGTTTTGGTTTGCTGTCATCCATCTATCATTATGGTGATGTAGCCTACGTAGGAGGTGGTTTCGGTGTAGGAATCCATAATGTTCTTGAGGCTGCTGTGTGGGATATGCCGGTTCTTTTTGGTCCTAATAACAAGCATTTTGCTGAAGCACAAGGACTCTTGCGTGATGGTGGTGGCTTTGAAGTTTTTGACTTTGAAAGTTTTAGTTTGTTGATGAATCACTTTGCTGAAGACGAAGAATATCGCTCCGCTTGTGGTTCTTTGGCAGGTACTTATGTCGAGAGTTTGGCTGGTGCTACAAATAAAGTTCTAAGCAACGTAAAGTTATGAAATATCAGATAACATGTGATAACTGTGGAACACAGTTTATTGTTGAGGCTGAAGAAGGACAGACAATAGAGTGTACTTGTCCTCATTGTCAAGGTGTCATGGAGGTTACATTACCTTTGGTGAGTGCTGGTCAGCAGTATGAACAACCTACAGGTTTTACCTCACAAGCGCAGCAGGTACAAGGAGAAACGCACAAGAAAGATAGCAATGCAATCCTTTGGGGCGTTGTTATCGGTCTACTTCTATTGGCTGGTGGTGTAGGTGCTTATTTCACTTTCGGCTCTTCTTCGCCAGAAACACCTGTGACTGATAGCATCCCTAATGATACGATTCCATATGAATCTCCTATTCAAGTAGAGCAAACTCCATCTGTTGATACTGTGGCAACAGCCCCAGCAGAGCCTGAGCAGAAGGAAGAAGAGCAAGTTGAAGAACAGCCAGAAGAAGGCGCAGATACCATTGCTGTATCAGGACACGATGAGTAACTTCAACGATACGCATAACGAATAAAACAGAAATATATACATGGGAAAGATTATTTTAACAGGTGACCGCCCTACAGGTAAACTTCACTTGGGTCACTACGTGGGTTCTCTCCGCCGTCGTGTGGAACTTCAGAACCTCGGAGACTACGATAAGATGTTTGTCTTTATGGCAGACGTACAGGCATTGACAGATAATGCTGACAACCCAGAGAAGATTCGACAGAATATTATTGAGGTAGCTTTAGATTATCTCTCTGCTGGCTTGAGTCCAGAGAAATGTACACTCTACATACAGAGTCAGATTCCTGAAATAGCCGAACTGACCACTTTCTTGATGAATCTTGTCAGCGTAAGCCGTGTTCAGCGTAATCCAACGGTGAAGACTGAGATTAAGATGCGCAACTTTGAAGCTAATATCCCAATGGGCTTCTTTGCTTATCCTGTTTCTCAGGCTGCTGATATTGCTGCTTTTAAGGCTACTACGGTCCCTGCAGGTGAGGACCAAGAGCCTATGTTGGAGTTGACACGTGAACTCGTACGTCGCTTCAATCAGATTTATGCACCAGTACTCGTTGAGCCTGCTATTATGTTGCCAGAGAACGCTACGGCACGTCGTCTGCCTGGTACAGATGGTAAGGAGAAGATGAGTAAGAGTCTTGGTAACTGTATCTATCTCTCTGACGACGCTGACACAGTATGGAAGAAGGTGAAGACAATGTACACTGACCCAACTCACTTGAATGTGTCTGACCCAGGTCATGTTGAGGGTAATGCTGTGTTTACTTACCTTGATGCCTTCTCAACCGATGAGGACTTCGCTGAGTTCTGGCCAGAGTTCCAGAACCTCGACGAGCTGAAAGCGGCTTATACAGCCGGTGGTATCGGTGATATGAAGTGTAAGAAGTTGCTCAATAATGTATTGAACAAGATGTTGGACCCAATCCGTGCGCGCCGTCGTGAGTACGAACAGGATATTCCAGAGATCTATAATATCCTCAAAAAGGGTTCATTGGAAGCACGCGAAACTGCAGCCCAGACTATGGATGAGGTGCGTGCAGCTATGCTGATTAACTATTTCGAGGATACCGATTTGATTCAGAGTCAGGCTGAGCGATTCAGACAGAAGTAAGTCTTTAGCTCTGCTTTAAAGTCATATAGCAGTCTTATTCCATCTTTTTATAGAAGGAATAAGACTGTTTTTTGTGTCTAATAGTCTTGCAGTTAGTACTTTTGATTAAGTTTTCTTACCTGTTCTAACGTATGTGCGAACGCCCCGCACGTATGGTGCGGACGCCTAACACCAATGGTGCGGAGGCTTAGCACGCTACAATAAGTCCTAATTCTTCGAACGATTTATTGGTCGGAAAGAACCATAATACTAACAGTAAACCAT
>FLSC01475802.1_pt1 | contig 23442 bp, 15 predicted proteins | sample 1550561 | NCBI WGS metagenome assembly FLSC01 (sample SAMEA4031775, study PRJEB14383) | metagenome | biome: human; feature: oral; material: saliva | place: Philippines | collected 2014 | reverse complement strand
GGCGCTGAAGAACGTTGAGAAGGCGGCATCCGAGGTGGCGCAGACTGAGCGCGCCTCGGGTGAGGCGGCGCAGTCTCGTGCCCGCGCGCAGGCTCAGCTGGATGCCGCCCGCGCCGCGGCGGTGGAGGCGACCCGCGCCTACGCGGCGGCGGCTGAGCGTGCCGCAACCCTGCGTGAGGCGCTGGGCCAGAGCATGGGGGAGTCACCCGCCGAGCCGGGCGCTGAATCCGCTGAGGCGGTATTCGATCCCGAAACTGGCGAGCTCATGGATTCTTCGAGCGAAGGCGCGAGCCTGCTGCGCGTGCTGGATGCCGTGCAGATTGACCCCGAGTATGCGCGCGCGGCGTCTGCGGCGCTGACCTCGCTGGCTACCGCGGCGTTGAGCGTGCCGGTTGAGGGTGCTGAGGTGTCGCATCTGCGCGGTGATAAGGGTGATGAAAGCAACGAATCTGCCGCGAAGGAACTTTCAACAGAACTGCCCGAAACCACCCTGCCCGCTTTCTGCGCCACCGAGCTGCGCGAGCTGGGTATCCGCCCCGCAACCGAGATGATTGAACCGCTCAGCGAGGATGCCGCCGCACTCGCCGGTATCGACGAGCACGCCCTGGCGCGCGTCACCGCGGCGCTGGGTGAGCGCCTGGCGGGTGTGCTGTTCGCGCCGGATGCCGCCTCCGCAGAGCACGCCCTGCACCTGCTCGCCAAGAATGTAGACGCAGGTCAGCGCACTATCTGGCGTATTTTTGACCCCGCGGGCACCGAACACACCCGCTACAGCCTGCTCTACCCGACTGAGGGTGCCAGCCCCCTGGAACTTGCCGCCGCATACCGCGCCGCATCCCAGGTCGTGACCCGCACCCGCGCCGAACTGGACGAAGCCGAGCAGGCCGTTCAGCAGGCTCAGACCGCGGCAGAATCGGCGGTTGAAGCGGAACGTGAGGCTGCGAAGGCGGCGGGCGTGGCGAGCGCCGAGCATGCCCGCGCCCGCGCCCAGGCGGAATCCCTGGAGGCATCCGCGCAGAACATTCAGGCTGAGCGCGCCCGCCTAAACGAGCGCCTTGCCGCCGCGGAAGAATCCGTGGCACAGGCACGCACCGCCTACGAGTCGGCACGCACCCGCGAGGATTCCTACCTGGCGGGCACGGGGGAGCAGGCGCCCGCCGCGACCATTGAGCGCCGCGCCCAGCGTCTGGGTGAGGTGCTTGCCGAGCAGGTGAGCGAGCGCGAGCAGCAGCTGCACGAGCTGAGCACCGCACTGAAGAACGCCCAGGAAGGCCTGACCAGCACAAATGATGAGGTACAGGACCTGCAGGCGGCGCACGCGGCGGCGCTGACCCTGCTGGCGCGCACCCAGACGGAGGCGGCGCGCGTGCAGGAGCGCGTGCAGGCGCTGGCTGAGCGTGCCCGCCTGGTGACCGGTTTGACCCTGGAGCAGCTGCAGGAGGAGTACTCCGAGCAGCTGCCGGTTGACGTGCCCGCGGAGGAGACATTCGAAAACGCGGCTTCCGAAAATACCGCCACCGAAAATACTGCTACCGAAGCCTCCACCGAAAGCGTCCGCGCTCGCCTCAAGGCAACCCGCGCCGAACTGGAGGCGCTCGGCGCCATTAACCCGCTGGCGCTGGAGGAGTACGAGGCTCTTTCTGAACGCCACGCCTACCTGAACCAGCAGATTGAGGATTTGAAGGCGACCCGCCGCGACCTGAACACGGTCATGGACGAGGTCAGTAGCCACATTGCGGAGGTGTTCACCGCCGCGATGGAGGACATTAACACCCACTACCGCCGCATCTTTGAGACCCTGTTCCCGGGAGGCGAGGGCCACCTGGAGCTGGACGACCCGTCCGATCCGTTGAATTCGGGTGTGGAGATTCACGCGCGCCCGGCGGGTAAGAAGGTTAAGCGCCTGTCGCTGCTCTCTGGCGGTGAGCGTTCGCTCGCTTCGTTGGCGCTGTTGATTGCGATTTATATGTCTCGCCCTTCGCCGTTCTACGCCCTGGACGAGGTTGAGGCGGCGCTGGATGACCGCAACCTGTCGCGCCTGCTGCAGGTGATTGGTGAGTTGGGGGAGCGTTCGCAGCTGATTGTGATTACGCATCAGAAGCGCACGATGCAGATTGCGGAGACCCTGTACGGGGTGTCGATGCGCGGTGGCGTGTCGACGGTGCTTTCTCAGCAGATGGAGGAGCTGCGCGAGCTGCTGTAGCTTGCCGCGCGCCCCTCAACCTGCGCGTCCCCGACCCTGCCAAACGCACCCACCCTGGCGAACGTCACATGTCCTAGGAATGGTCATGTGCACCCCAGGGTACTATTCACCGCTTGCGCCCGGGTACTATAGGGGGATATGTGCGAACGCCGCCCCGCCCTACCCGCGGTTGCGTGGTGTTTCGCTGTGATCAGGCCTGATGCCCCGCCCTACCCGCGGCGCGCATCCGGCAGCAACCATCCAGGGAAGGAATAGTGATGAGCGAGAACCTGGCAGATGCTTTCCTCAACGGCGAGTCGTTGAAGAATGCCCCCGGCCCCTATTTTGGTGAGTACGGCGGGCGGTGGATGCCCGAGTCGCTGATTGCCGCCATGGATGAGCTGGAGGCAACCTTTAACGAGGCGAAGAACGACCCCGAGTTCATTGCTGAGTTCCAGCGTCTTTCTGCTGAGTATTCGAACCGTCCGTCGCTACTGACTGAGGTTCCGAAGTTCTCTGAGCATGCTGGTGCGCGTGTGTTCCTCAAGCGTGAGGACCTGAACCACACCGGTAGCCACAAGATTAATAACGTGATTGGTCAGGCTCTGCTGGCTAAGCGTATGGGTAAGACCCGTCTGATCGCTGAGACTGGTGCGGGTCAGCACGGTGTTGCGACTGCGACCGCGGCTGCGCTCTTCGGCATGGAGTGCGTGATCTACATGGGTGAGGAAGACACTGAGCGTCAGGCGCTGAACGTGGCTCGTATGCAGCTGCTGGGCGCGAAGGTGATTGCGGTTCAGAACGGTTCCCGCACCCTCAAGGACGCCATTAATGAGGCGCTGCGCGACTGGGTTTCGAACGTTGAGAACACCCACTACCTGCTGGGTACTGCCGCCGGTGCGCATCCGTTCCCGGCGATGGTGCGTTTCTTCCACGACGCTATCGGTGAGGAGGCGCGCGAGCAGATTCTTGCCGAGACTGGCCGCCTGCCCGATGGTATTGCTGCCTGCGTGGGTGGCGGTTCGAACGCGATTGGTCTGTTCCACGCGTTCTTGGACGATTCTTCGGTCGAGATTTACGGTTTTGAGGCTGGTGGCGACGGTGTGGATACCGGTCGTCACGCGGCGACCATTACTCTGGGCCGCCCGGGCATGCTGCACGGCGCGATGACCTACCTGATGCAGGATGAGGACGGTCAGACCATTGAGTCCCACTCGATTTCTGCCGGTCTGGATTACCCGGGTGTGGGTCCGGAGCACTCCTACCTGTCCGATATTGGTCGTGTGACCTACGAGCCGGTGACCGACACTGAGGCGATGGACGCTCTGCGCCTGCTCTGCCGTACCGAGGGTATTATTCCGGCGATTGAGTCCTCGCACGCTCTGGCGGGTGCGTTGCGCGTGTGCCAGCGTTGGGCTGCTGAGGATCCGGAGGCGGCACGCGAGAAGACGATGATTGTCTGCCTATCCGGTCGTGGCGATAAGGATATGGAGACCGCGTTGAAGTGGTTCGGCCTGGGTAAGGCGATTCCGTCCTCGACCCTGATGACCGGTAATAAGGAAGCTGCCGCATCCACTGCACAGAACGCACAGGCTGAAAGTGAGGCTAAGTAATGAGCTACCAGGACGCTATTTCTCAGTCGGCACCTTTTACGGTGTTGGATGGTTCTTTCCCCGCTCCGAACGCGCAGTCGCCTCTGGCGGCTCGTCTGGCTGAGTGCGAGAAGCAGGGCCGTGCGGCGCTGATTGGCTACCTGCCGGTGGGCTTCCCGACCCTGGATGAGTCGATTGACGCGGCGATTGCTTTGGGCAATAACGGCGCAGACATTATTGAGCTGGGCGTGCCTTATTCTGATCCGGTCATGGATGGCCCGGTGATTCAGAAGGCGACCGGCGTGGCGCTGGAGAACGGTTTCAAGCTTCCTCAGCTGTTTGAAGCGGTCCGCCGCATTACCGAGGCGACCGACGCTGTGGTTGTCGTGATGACGTACTGGAACCCGGTTCTGGCGTACGGTGTGAAGAATTTTGCGCGTGATTTGGCGGCTGCCGGCGGCGCGGGCATGATCACCCCGGACCTGGTGCCTGATGAGGCGTCGTCGTGGTTTGAGGCTTCTGACGAGTACGGTCTGGATCGTATTTTCCTTGCCGCGCTGTCTTCTTCGCCGGAGCGTCTGGCGACCATTGCGAAGGCGTCGAGCGGCTTCGTGTACGCCGTGTCGGTGATGGGCGTGACCGGTGCCCGCACCTCCGTGTCGGAGGCGGCTCGCACCCTGGTTGCGGACATTAAGGCTGCCGGTGCGCCTCGTGCGTGCGTGGGTCTGGGTGTTTCGACTCGTGCCCACGTTGAGGAGATTGGCGAGTATGCGGACGGCGTGATTGTCGGTACCGCGCTGGTGAAGGCTTTGGCTTCTGGCGGTGTTGAGGCGGTGGCTAAGCTGACCCGTGAGCTGGCGGGGCGTGAAGGCTAATGTCTGATGTGCTGTCGCTGGCGAGCGTGCCGGTAGCTAACGTGCTGGCGTCGATTCCGTCACCGAGCGTTTCGTATCTGCAACTGGGCCCGTTCCGTGTGCATTTCTATGCCCTGTGTATTCTTGCGGGTATGGCGGTGTGCTTGTGGCTGGGTTCTCGCCGTTGGAAGGCGGCGGGCGGTACCCCTGAGCGCGTGTTTGACGTGGCGATGTGGGCTATTCCGGCGGGTATTATTGGTGCCCGCGCCTACCACGTGCTGATTACTGACCCGGGTAGCTATTTCGGTCCGAATGTTGCTGATCCGTGGGCTTTCCTGAAGATTTGGGAGGGCGGCATCGGCATTATGGGCGCCGTGTCGGTTGGTGCGTTGGGCGCCTGGTATGGTTGCCGCCGCTACGGGATTAATTTCCCGGCTTTTGCGGATGCGGTGGCGCCGGGTATTCTGCTGGCTCAGGCGTTTGGCCGCTGGGGTAACTGGTTCAACCAGGAGCTGTTCGGTAAGCCGACGACTTTGCCGTGGGGCCTGGAGATTAGCGCCTCGAGCGGTAATTTCCCGCCTCAGTATCCGGCGGGTACGCTGTTCCATCCGACGTTCCTGTACGAGTCGCTGTGGAATCTGCTGGGTGTGGCGTTGCTGCTGTGGCTGGGTCGTAAGGGCGTGCTGAAGCTGGGTCAGACCCTGTGGCTGTACGTGTTCTACTACGGTGTGGGTCGCCTCTTCATTGAGATGTTCTTGCGTATTGATACCTCGGAGATGCTTTGGGGCGTTCGTATTCACGTGTGGACTGCTCTGCTGCTGGTTCTGCTGGGTGCTGCTGGTTTTGTGGTGGCTGGTCGTCGTGCGGCGGCGAAGGCTGCTGCGGGTATTGAGCCGGCTCCTGCGGAGCGTGTGAAGGCTTCTGCTGAGGAGAAGCCCGAAGATAAGACCGCGGAGAAGGAAGCATCCGAGAAGGCAACCGATAAGGCAGAGCCTGCCGAGGATTCTGACTCTTCTGAGTCTTCGACGAAGGGCTCCCAGACGAAGGGCTCCTAGCTCGATCTCAATTTCATAGAAAACCGCCGGATGGGAGAGAACCCCCGTCCGGCGGTTTTTTGTACCTGCTTCTGCGCTCTTGAATTCTTCCACTGCTGCGTTCTGCTGAGCGTGTGCAGCATTCACACAGTGGTATGTGACGGTGCCGTGCGTGGATTTAGGCTGTTGAGAAGGCATAATAGAGGTATTGCATGTGGTGGGCATCCGCGTAAGGAGTATGAGGCTCTTCGAGTGGTGATGTCTGCCGCGTCTGCGTTTAGAAACACCCACTCAACGTACAGGATTTTATCGTGAGCTCTTCATCTGGCGATTTTTCGCGCGCCGTTTCTCCTTCTTCTCGTCCGGGTCTGTCGCGCCGCCGCCTGGTGGCTGGTGCGGCGTGGGCTGCCCCGGTTGTTGTGGCGTCGTCGGTGATTCCGGCGTATGCGGCTTCTGATGAGGAAGGCGAGTGCACCGGCCCTTACGAGGATTCGACGATGATTACTGCCGGTGACGGCGTGAAGAAGGTTGCCGTGCTGACGGTTCCTGCGGGCGCTAAGCGTATGCGTTTTACCGCTGTGGGCGGTGCTGGCGGCACGAACTACACTGTGGCTGATGCCGGTTCTGGTGCCATGGTGGAGGGTTCTATGGCTGTGCGCGGCGGCCAGACTATTAGGTTGACTGCCGGTTCGGGCGGTATCGGTAATGGTGAGCTGAAGCCCGCCGAGGGCGGCGACGGCTACGGCGTGGGCGGCTCCTCAAAGGCTTCTTCGCCGGTTCCCGCGAATGTTGTTTCTGCGATTAATAATTTGACCCGCATTTCTGGCGGTGTGACCGGTCGCGGCGGCATGAGCGCTGTGCTGTATTCGGCGTCCGGCGGTGGTTCGTCCGCGATTGAGGTGGACGGCGTGCCGATGATTGTTGCCGGTGGCGGCGGCGGTGCCGGTGTGCTGGCGTCGTATGCGACGGTTCTGCCGAACCCCGCGAATGCGGGTGCTGTGCGCCCGACCGCGCACTATTCGCTGGATAGCTCCGGTGGCGAGCATCAGTTCAGCACCGGTGGTGGCGCTGGTTCGGGTGATGGCGACGGTTCGCCCGGTTTTGTTGGTTTCACCTCGTACGAGGCGCAGTCTAATCCGATTCTGACGGTGAACCCTGGTTCGGGCGCTGCCGGTGGTGTAGGCGGCGCTGGCGGTGAGAAGCTGAACCCGCCGACTGCTGACGGCCCGGTGATTGGTTTTTCGAGCACCTCCACCCAGAAACTGGTGAGCACTGCGACTGCCGGTGCGGCGGGTGCGAGCGGTTTCCGTGCGAAGGGTGCCGATGGTGTGGCGAGCTATTCGTACCAGTGGGATCAGACTCCGGAGGGTACCGATAACCGCCCGTCGAATGCTGGCGAGTTGTTTAACGGCTACCAGTCGGTGGTTTCTGGAGGCGGTGGCGCCGGTTATGGCGGCGGCGGCTCCGGTGCTGCGTTGAGCGTTTCGGCTCGTGTGGTGTCGCAGAAGTGGAATAATGATTCGGCTCGTGCCCGCTATGCGGTGGGTTCGGTGCAGCTGGCAGGCGGTGGCGCTGGCGGCGGTACATTCATGGATTCTACGGTGCGCATCATGGACCTGGGCTGGGCGTTGAACGCTCCGAATGGTCCGGGTGAGCGCGGTGCCGGCTATATTGAGGTTGCTTTCTGCTTCTAGGCGGCTTCTAGGCGGCGGCTGCGAGCTTCTAGAGCTGCTATGAGCCTGTAAGAATCGTATAGGTGCAGATTGAACCCTTTCTTTAGGGTGGTATGCGCCTCAAACTTAATATTTAAATTTTTTCTGAATGCCTCCCAGACCGCTGGTTTGGGAGGCATTCTCATCTTCTGTGTCGGTTCGTCATAGCGTCATATCAACCTTTGGCGGTTTAGCGCATTGGTCGGAATAGACCTTATCGAAAGCTCATCCTCGCTCGCGTGCCGACCCCTAAATAACCCCTCTGTCATATTCGGGGGTAAACCTTTAGATTGGCGGCTCATCATTTTACGGTGGAAGTGTAAAGAATACGCGCGCCCACCCCGCTAGGTTGCACAGCACAGATTGCGGCTTGAGCGCGGCCACCGATGACTAAGGAGTTTAGATCATGTGCAAGGAAGCCATGAAGGCTGTTGTTGTCCCTGAGAAGGTTGACGGTTCGGTTGTTGTCCGTGAGGTTCCCGTTCCGGCTGTCGGTCACGGTCAGGCGCTCGTGAAGATTGAGTACTCGGGCGTGTGCCACACTGACCTGCACGTGGCTTCCGGTGACTTCGGTGAGGTTCCGGGCCGTATTCTGGGCCACGAGGGCATTGGTCGTGTCGTCAAGGTCGGCGAGGGTGTTGAGTCCCTGAAGGAAGGCGACCGTGTGTCGGTGGCTTGGTTCTTCGAGGGCTGTGGCCACTGTGAGTACTGCACCTCGGGCCGTGAGACCCTGTGCCGTTCGGTGAAGAACGCAGGCTACTCGGTTGACGGCGGCATGAGCGAGTACACCCTGGTGACCGCTGATTACGCCGTGAAGGTTCCCGAGGGTCTTGACCCGGCGCAGGCTAGCTCCATTACCTGCGCTGGTGTGACCACCTACAAGGCAATCAAGGAGTCGCTGGTCCGCCCGGGTCAGTGGCTGGTTGCTTACGGTGCTGGCGGTCTGGGCAACCTGGCTGTTCAGTACGCTAAGAAGGTTTTCGGCGCCAAGGTTATCGCTGTTGACATCAACGACGACAAGCTGGCTCTGGCTCGTGAGACCGGCGCTGACCACGTCATCAACGGCCGTGAGGTTGAGGATGTTCCGGCTCGTATTCGCGAGCTGACCGGCGGTGGCGCTCACGCTGCTGTGGTGACCGCGGTGTCGAAGGTTGCGTTCAACCAGGCTGTTGAGTCGGTTCGTGCGGGCGGTTCCGTGGTGGCTGTTGGTCTGCCCTCGGATATGATGGAGCTGTCCATTGTGAAGATTATTCTGGACGGCATCCGCGTGGTGGGCTCCCTGGTGGGCACCCGTCAGGATCTGGCGGAGGCGTTCCAGTTCGGTGCTGACGGCATCGTGGTTCCGGTGGTTCAGCTGCGTGAGGTTGACGAGGCACCGGCTGTCTTCGAGGAAATGGCGGCAGGTAAGATTACCGGTCGTATGGTTCTGGACTTCGCTAGCCTCTAAGCTGGCGGATGATTCGAGGCGCCCGGTAGGGCTTCAAGGTCTCACTCGGCTGGGGTCTTGCCGGTAGTTTCGATGGTTATAGCGCCTAGGGCGCATCCCGTGTGGCGGGGGGAGTAGGGGTACTCTTTCTGCTGTGCATACGACGCGGGGTGCGCCTTAGTGTTTTTAATAGTGTTTTTAATGCGGCGTTTTAGGGCTCCGGTTTATAGCTGCGGGTTTTTGAGAGCCGTTATCGTATGGAACTGAAAATCTCTGTGAGTACTGGATACCTAAACGTAATATACGCGGGAATTTATTTTTGAAATATCCGCGGAAATATATCAAAATTCCCGCTAAATTAGTTCAATAGAGCATCTTATTTGACATCTATAGGTCTCAAAGTGCATACTTGCATTGTAAACATTCAACCATTGGTTGAGGCGTAATATTTGCCGAAGAGATAGGTTTTGAACACCCTTGCACATACCCTTGATGTAACGGGATATGACGTGTGAAGGTTTCGGCCCTCCTAGATATCGATTCCTTCTCCCGGAACGCCATACCCGGGTGAATTTCAGCATCTTCGTACCGTGCCGTTATTCACCGCTGAGTCCTACTTCCGGTTAGGCGCCCCTCTAGACACCTTCGGAAGAGGTCTCACAAGATTAGTGTGGGCCCCACGGACATAGTCAATGGGGACTATGTCCGCCACACTAATCCGAACTTCTTGGACAATTCCGCAATAACGCTTCGCGGCGGCGCACCGCCTCGACATAAATTTACCTGCCGGCACGGGTAACATAGCCGGGTTCTCTACTCACTCGGTAACCCACCCGCTACAGAACGCATCTTGATTTTGTGTTGTTCAGAAGATGCGCCCTGTAGCAAAAGAACGAGGGGCACCTCTGCCAGGTGCCCCTCGTTTTCATATGCGCGTTTTATGGTCGGCTAGATTCCACGCTCTTTAGTAGTTGCTGCGCTCTTTGGTAGATTCTACGTAGCTTAGTAGATGCCACGCTGTGCGGTCCAACGGATCGTGCCGCGCTCAAAATCCATGTAGTACACGCCGTTTACATAGGTTTCGTCGCCGCGTGCCGCACCGTAGCGGGCGGTGTTCTTCTCCCAGTGATTGAAGATTGCGCCATTACCGTTGGTCTCGTACGCACCGTACGCATCCGACCAAAGCAGTACCTTGCCCGAGGCGAATCGCACCTGAGCACCCGTGGCGGTGACGGTCTCGTCGGTCGCCGGGGCACCCCAGATGCCGCGGTGCTGCAGGAAGCGGTGGTAGAACGCGCCGCCGGTGTGCAGGCGGTGGGTTCCGGTCTGTGCGGACCACACGTAGGTGGTGCTGCCGGTGAATTCCTGCTTGAAGATGCCGTTGCCCAGGTTCTGCTCGTCGGCGGTGGGTGCACCCTTCATGCCAGCTGCACGCCAGGTCGCGTAGATGGCGCCGCGCTCGTTGATGATGTGGGTGCCGGTAGCGGCAGACCAGTAGCCGCCCTCACCGTTGGCGAAGGAGACCGCCATGGTGTCGGATCGGGTTTCCTCGTTGGTGGTCAGGCCGCGGAATCGTGCCACGTCGGAGCGGAACTTCTGGTCCAGGCCGCCGTTGGTGACCAGCCAGTGCGAGCCGTGGGAGTTCGTCCAGTAGATGGTCTTACCGTTGGTGAACTTCTGCGCGTACACGCCGTGACCCAAAGAGTATTCGGTGCCAATCGGGTTGCCGTAGAACGCGCGGTTCTTATTCCAGAAGCCACCGATGCCGGTACGAATATCAATCGAGCCGGTCGCAGTGGTCACCACATTCGAATCCTGACCGTTCGCCCAATTGCGGTGTACCGCGTTGGGGTTCTTCGCCAGAACCTTCAGGTCATTCACGGTGCCGGGGAAGAAGTTCGAGTCACCCACGAACGGGCCGGAGTCGGTGAACTGCCAAATGTCGTAGCCGCTCCAACCCGCCGGAATTGCACCGACCACGGTCGAGTAGCTTGCCAAGTGCAGTAGCAGAGTACCGAACTGCGGCGAACCCACGCACTGCGACCACCAGGAGGTTGCGGTGTACACCATCGGGGCGCGACCGGTCAGCGAACGGTAGGTGTCCACAAAATCGCGGGTCCACGCGGTCAGCTGCGCCGGGGTCATGTTGAAGCAGGTGTTGCCGTAGGCGGGGTAGGGGTTGAATTCGATGTCCAGCAGGCCGGGTAGGGTTTGGCTGTCAGCAGTCCACGCGCCGCCGTTCTGCACGAAGTAGCGCGCCTGATCGGCACCCGAGGACGTGCGGGGGTTCGCAAAGTGGTAGGCGCCGCGCACCATACCGACCTGCGCCGAGCCGTTGTACTGCTGAGCGAAGTAGGGGTTGGTGTAGTAGCCGCCCTCGGTTGCCTTCACGTAGGCGAAGCGGGAGCCAGCGGCGTAGGCGCTCGCCCAGTCCACGTTCTGCTGGTGCGAGGAGACGTCCATGCCGAGGGTGCCGCCGGAGGGGGTCCAGTAGGAGCGGCCCTGAGCTAGTGCCTGACCGGGTGCCAGGGCTTGACCGGATGCTAGACCCTGACCAGCCGCCTGACCCTGCGCGGAGCTCTGAGTTGCAGAAATACCGCTCAGGGTTGCGGTAGAAGCGGGGGAGGTGGCGCCGGTGCGCGCGTTGGCGGTGCCCAGGCGTTCGCGTTCGCCCGCACCCATGGCGGGGTTGGATCGTTCGACCAGGGATGCATCCGGGGCGGGCGCATAGCTGAGCTCTTCGTAGGATGCGTTGGGGTTGACGGGGTTGACCTCTGCCGCTGCGCTCGCGGTGGGGGTAGCAAATGCGGCGGGAACGGAGGTGAGGGATGCAGCGACCAGGGCGAGTACACCTGCGGAGGCCACGATAGAGCGGGCTGCCGCGGAGCGCGCGGCAGTCTGGAGTTTCTTCATAGGTTTTTTGCCTGTGTTTGAGAGGTGGATGCGTCGATGTGGCCCTGTGTGGGGGCTTCTGACGCGAGTGAATAGGGGTGCAGTTGAGTGAGGTTGATGTGTCAATTGTTGCCGTGTCAAGCGACCGGCACAGCTAACAGCCTACGGTACCTGCACAGCTGTGCGCAATGCTTTAGTGTGTCTTTCTGACGGCATATTTTCCATGGAGTGCACAGTAACTCGGCGTCTTTGGAGAGGGTGTTTTATTTTGTGGTTTGTCGGTGTATTTACTTGGGGTGATTTTTCGGAAAAAAATTTTAGGCACGTGACACGCCGGGGCGTTGAGAATTTCATTCTGTGGACTGCTCTGTCGGGGTGCTACTGGGCATCGTCGGGGCGCCGCCGGGACATTTGGGTATAAGGAAAGGGGTGGGCCGCACACACAAAGACCCACCCCTCATGTTCCGGGTACTGTGATTGGCGCGGCCTCGCACCGGCACCCGGAGTTGCATGGTCGATGCAGGAGAGATGAAGAGTCATCGACCACGTATATGGTGCCTGTTGGCACGTTTTTCTCGGCTCTTCCCGCCCGCTCTTTCAGGTTCTGATGTCCGGCTGAAAGAGACGGGTGGGAAGAGGCGAAAGCTTGTGTTTCCCGAAAGGCTTAGAGGAACTTTGCGATGTCCTCAACCAGCGGCTTGAGAGTCTCACGATCGATGTACTCAGCCTTGCCGGTCTTGTAGCATTCGAGCATCTGCTGAATACCCTCGTTCGGGTGCGGGTTTGCCATGAGCCATGCGCGCACCGGGCCCTTCAGGGCGGTCTTGTGAGCCAGCGAAATCTTGTCGAAGTCGATGCCGCCACGCAGGTGGTAGACGGGGCGACCCTCGGTCAGTTCGGGGGTGTAGCTCTTGGCGACGGCCTTGTCCAGCAGCTTCTTGGAGTATTCACCGGTGAAGGAGACGGTGAAGAACGCGGTGCGGTTCTTCTTGGGCGCAATGATGGGCAGGATCTTCTTGCGAAGTGCCGGTGCGCCGTTGAGGAATCCACCGTAGTCGCTGCCGGCAATCACGAAGGCGTCGAATGCCTCTGCCTGCTCGGGGGTGACCTTGGAGGCGGGGACAATCTCAACCTCAGGAGCCTGCGGGAGTGCACGCAAATCTTCTGCCAGCCAGGTGGCGTACTGTTCGGTGTAGCCATAGGTGGAGCCGAAGATAATCAGCACGCGAGTAGTCATCTGTGAACCTTCCAGATATATTTCGCATTTCAAATACTAATTATGGGTTCCAATATAGGCTAGGCGCGCGAAAATGTGAAATCGCCCAGCTTTTGGATGCCCCATCTATCTTCTCACAGCCCACTCTGGGTGTCTCTATGTTTTTGAAACACGCCCGAAGGTTCTCGAGTGTGACTAAATATTGCGCAACGGCTGGTTTCTATGGGTAAAAAGTACCCTAATTTACTTTCCGGGGTGAGGAGGGGTAGTGGGTGTGAAAACTGGCTTTCCGTGGCATGCCTGGCGGGTGGGAGGTGGTGCTCAGGGTGCGACGTGAAACACAAATTCTTCGGTGGAAAGAGTTGGGGGAACCATACCCAAGCGGGCTTAAAACCCCTATAATTGAGAAAGAGTCCCACGCATCCGGCATGTGGTTACCTGTTAGAACACGTGGGAATAATTGGGAATTTGACGTTAGTCTTCCCCGGAAAACCAGTGTGAACCTCCAGTGGTCACACAAAACAACACACAAAGGTTAGGTACATGAGGCGCGCAAAAATCGTTGCAACCATCGGTCCGGCAATCGAGTCCCCCGAGAAGATCTCCGAGGCAATCAAGGCTGGCCTGAACGTCGCCCGTCTGAACATGAGCCACGGTGACCACGCCGAGCACCAGGCACGCTACGACACCATCCGTGAACAGTCTGCAAAGCTCGGTAAGGACGTTGCAATCCTCGCCGACCTGCAGGGCCCCAAGATCCGCCTCGAGCGCTTCGCAAACGGCAAGGAATACCTTGAGCCCGGCGCAGACTTCACCATCACCTCCGAAGACGTTGAAGGTACCGCAGAAATCTGTGGCACCACCTACAAGGGCCTGCCCGGCGACGTCAAGCTTGGCGACAAGCTCCTGCTCGACGACGGTAAGATCCGCCTCGAAGCAATTGAAGTTACCCCCACCCGCGTTCGTACCCGCGTGGTCGTCGGTGGTCCCATCTCCAACAACAAGGGCATCAACCTGCCCGGCGCAGCAGTCTCCCTGCCCGCGCTGACCGAGAAGGACGCAAACGACCTGCGCTTCGCACTGAAGATGGGTGCAGACATCATTGCACTCTCCTTCGTTCGTACCGGTGCAGACGTTGACCCCGTCCACAAGATCATGGAAGAAGAGGGTATTCGCGTACCCGTCATCGCCAAGATCGAGAAGCCCCAGGCAGTTGAGAACCTGCAGGACATCATCGACAAGTTCGACGGCATCATGGTCGCTCGCGGTGACCTCGGTGTTGAGCTGCCCTTCTCCGAGGTTCCCCTCGTCCAGAAGAAGGCTATCGACATGGCACGCCGCTGGGCAAAGCCCGTCATCGTGGCAACCCAGGTGCTTGAGTCCATGACCGACAACCCCGTTCCCACCCGTGCAGAGGTTTCTGACTGCGCTAACGCAATCCTCGACGGTGCAGACGCAGTAATGCTCTCCGGTGAGACCTCGGTCGGTAAGTACCCGATCCTGACCCTGCAGGCAATGGCTGCAATCGTCAAGGACACCGAAGAGGGCGGCCTGTACCGCGTGCCCGAGCTGGACCGCAAGCCCCGCACCCGCGGTGGCGCAATCACTCGTGCAGCAGTGAACATCGCCGACCAGCTGGATGCGAAGCTCATCGTGACCTTCACCCAGTCCGGTGACTCGGCGCGTCGTCTGGCACGTCTGCGCCCCGAGACCCCGATCGTTGCGTTCACCACCAGCCCGAAGGTTCGCTCCTTCCTCTCCATGCTGTGGGGTGTTGACGCTGAGCAGGTTGAGATGATCACCGATCAGGAAGATATGTTCCACTTCGTGGATGAGTACCTGCTCAAGAATGATCTGGCAGAAGCTGGCGACCTGGTCGTCGTTGCTGCCGGTGCTCCCGCAGGCCGCGCAGGTACCACCAACATGGTTCAGGTACACCGCGTCTCCGGTGCTGAGGGCGAGCGTGAGGCTCTGCGTCCTTACGAGGAGGACGAGGTCAAGCGCTAAGCCGCTTACTCTTTCTGAGTGATTTTTGAGGGGTAGCCGGGGCTAGTTCCCGGAACATACTGCCCGATGTGTAGAAACCACTCGATGCATAGAAACCGCCGCCCGGTCGTGAATTCTCACGGCTGGGCGGCGGTTTCTTGTGTCTCTTCTCGCGTCTCTATCGTTGCCGTATCTGATGCACGGATGGGCTCTGATGCGTGGGTAGACCGCAAACGGGCCGCGAGTGGGCGCAGGGCGAATATGCAAAAAGCGGCGGGAAAGCTTCAAACTTTCCCGCCGCTTTTGCGTTGGTGCCCGAGGTGGGACTCGAACCCACACTCCGAAGAACCTGATTTTGAGTCAGGCGCGTCTGCCAATTCCGCCACTCGGGCGTATCACGCATTCGTACGTAACACCTTTAGAATTCTAACCCAGGCTGTCTAGAAAATCTAATCTATCTGACATGTTGAGCAGGCTGAGGTGGGGCGCGGAATGTTGGATGAGTGCATCTGTGGAAGGGGTACAGGGTTGTTGGCCGTGTGTCAGTCGTGTGTCAGCCGCGTGTCAGCTGGGTGTTGTTGGGTGTCCGTTGAGCGTAATTCCTGAGCTCAGGGTGAACCGGCGCCACTTATCCACAGGTGGAGGCGGGGGAGAAAGCGCGCATCCTGTATCCTTAAAGACTGACTAACCATCCCCGTTCGCCTTCGCGGCTGGGGGCCACCTCAACGTTAAGAAAGTGATCACGGCTCGTGTTCAATTCTCTCTCCGACCGCTTGACGGCAACTTTTAAGAACCTGCGCGGCAAGGGCCGCCTCTCCGAGGCAGACATTGATGCAACCGTCCGCGAAATCCGCCGCGCCCTGCTCGACGCTGACGTCGCCGTCCCCGTGGTCCGCGAATTTACCGCCCACGTGAAGGAACGCGCTCTCGGTGCGGAAGTTTCCGAGGCGCTGAACCCCTCCCAGCAGATCGTCAAGATCGTGAACGAGGAGCTGGTGAGCATCCTCGGCGGTTCGACCCGCCGCATTAACATGGCGAAGAGCGGCCCGACCATCATCATGCTGGCGGGTCTGCAGGGTGCCGGTAAGACCACCCTGGCTGGCAAGCTGGCTCACTGGCTGAAGGGCCAGGGCCACACCCCGATGCTGATTGCATCCGACCTGCAGCGCCCCAACGCGGTGACCCAGCTGAAGGTCGTTGGTGAGCGCGCGGGTGTGCCCGTGTACGCGCCGCACCCCGGTGTGACCAGCGAGTTTGACGTGCCCACCGGCGATCCCGTGCAGGTGGCACGTGATGGTGTGGCTGAGGCTCGCGCTAAGCTGCACGACGTGGTGATTGTCGATACCGCGGGTCGTCTGGGTGTTGACGCTGAGCTCATGCAGCAGGCACGTAATATTCGTGACGCTATTGAGCCGCACGAAGTTCTGTTCGTCATCGACGCGATGATCGGTCAGGACGCCGTGAACACCGCTAACGCCTTCAACGAGGGTGTGGATTTCACCGGTGTGGTTCTGTCTAAGCTTGATGGTGACGCCCGCGGTGGTGCGGCGCTGTCGGTGGCTTCGGTGACCGGCAAGCCGATTATGTTCGCGTCCACCGGTGAGAACGTCACTGACTTTGAGCAGTTCCATCCGGACCGTATGGCAAGCCGCATCCTGGATATGGGTGACATCCTGACTCTGATTGAGCAGGCTGAAGCTCAGTGGGATAAGGCTGAAGCCGACCGCATGGCGAAGAAGTTCATCGATCAGGAAGACTTCACTTTTGAGGACTTCCTGGCTCAGATGCAGCAGATTCGTAAGCTCGGTTCCATGAAGAAGCTGCTCATGATGATGCCCGGTGCGGCTCAGATGCGTCAGCAGCTTGAAGCTTTTGATGAGCGCGAGATTGACCGCGTGGAGGCGATTGTTCGCTCCATGACCCCGCATGAGCGTGTGGCTCCCCGCATCATTAACGGTTCTCGCCGTGCCCGTATTGCTAAGGGTGCGGGTGTGACCGTGTCTGAGGTGAACCAGTTGATGGAGCGTTTCGCTCAGGCTCAGAAGATGATGAAGAAGCTCGCTTCGGGCAAGATGCCCGGCATGCCCGGTGGTATGCAGATGCCCGGTATGGCGGCTGCGGCGGGTGGTGCTCGTAAGAACGCGAAGAACAACAACAAGAAGAAGAAGGCTCGCTCCGGCAACCCGCAGAAGCGTGCGGCGCAGGAGGCGGCAGCAGCTAAGGCGCAGCAGGCTCGCGCCGGTGCTGCATTCGGTCAGCAGGCTCAGAACCAGGAGATGGATCTGTCCAGCATGAACCTGCCGAAGGGCTTCGAGAAGTTCCTGCAGTAAGAGCAAATATGAGCCCCGTGAGGGGTGGTACGGGTGCGCACGTGGTGACGGGGCGCACCCGTACCGGTATGGTGCCCGGTTTGGGCATGTAAATGGGTGTGTGAAGGGAAGGTATCAATGGCTCAGAACGAGCAGAATTGGGATCGAGAGAACGCGGATGATCAGCTGAATGAGCAGATTATGCCGTGGTCTCAGCGCGCCTTCGCTGATGATGCTGTAGAAGACCCTGCTGGTGAATCTGCCACCGAATCTGTAGACGAGTCTGCCATTGAGTCTGTAGCTGAGGATGGCGAGTCTGTAGCTGAGGAGGGCTCGCTGGGCTTCTCTGATGCTCCCGCAGAGGATAGCGACGACGACCATTCGGGCGACTTTGCAGGCGACTTTGCGGACGGCTTCGACAATGATTCGAGCATCCTTCCCGGGTACACCCCCGTCTGGGCGCGTATCGCCCTCGAGTACGGGGAGCACGCCGCTGAACTGGCGGGCGACCTCGTCTACTCCAGCGAGAGCGACGACCCTGCCGTTGACGACGTTGCCGCAACCATCCTGAACCTCATTCGTGAAGCCCGTAGCATGCACGAGGAGGTGAAGGCGGAAGACCCCGATAAGCAGCGCGCCTGGAACGACCGCACGAAGGTTGACCGCCTCGCCGTCGCCCTGGAGAGCGAAGAGTGGACCGTCGATAAGCTCACCGGCATGTGGGACGACGCCCCCGCACCCGCCGGAACCGGCGAATCGGATAGCCCCGAGTACCTGCGCGCCCAGGACGAGGAGCGCACCGCCGAGAAGCAGCGCAATGAGCGCATCGAGCAGACCATGGAGCTGGAGGAGAAGATTCAGCGCCGCCGCATCATGGCTCGCTCCACCACCGATGAGGAGCTGATTGCCGCCCTCATTGAGGCGACCGCCGCCTCCCCGGAGCTGATCGCCTACGAGATGGGTGAGCATCAGGTGCAGCTCTACGTGCTGTGCGCCGTGGATGATGAGGGCTACATGAACGTGCTGGAGGTCGCCGACGGCCACCTGCACGTGGGTACTCCCGTTGAAGATTACGTGGCGCAGCTGGTGGATCAGCTGCCGGTAACCGGTGCCGCCCTTGAGGGTGAGGCGACCGTGTGGGAGGAGCTGCCCAATGGGCAGGGTGAGCTGGAGTTCCTGGTGGACGGCGACGCCGCCATGCTCGTTGACCTGCCCATTGATATGATTACGGGGCTTCTTTTGGCGTACCTTCCTGCCGGTACTCGGCAGGTTGTTGCCGCGCCGGCGGGGGAGTGGACCCTCATTTCTGCCGACCCGGTGGATTTGATGGCACTGCTTGGCCTGCTGAACTGCAACGCCCTGATTGCTGAGGGCAACGCGAACCAGCAGCACCTGGTGGTCTATGAGGAGCCCGCCCGCGAACCCTACTCGGACGAGGAGTGGTACCTGGAGGCGTTCGGTGAACCCTACGAGAATATCGTGGAGGAGTTCACCTGGCAGCGCGTGCCTAAGCGTCTGAACCGTGCTCTCAGCCGTGAGGAAGTCGCACGTTTTGGCGGTGTGCTGGAGGATCTGCTTTCGGAGCTTCCCGGCAGCGCCCCGGAGCTGTCGGGTTCGAAGATTTTTGGTTCCGATGAGGAAGAGATCGAGCAGGGCATCGCTAATGTCATGGCGATGTTTGGTGTGGAGGCTGACTCCATTACCGGTCGCCGCCTGAACGCGTACCTGCGCGATACGAGCAATACCCTGGCGCTGGAGTCTGTACTGCAGCTGCTGGATGTTCCCACGGAGCTGGCGCTGGTGCCGACTACAGGTTTTGATGTGGCGTCGATTAGCACGGCGCGCGTCTTCGGCAATGAGGATGAGGGCTTCGTGCAACCTGCAGATGCGGCTGAGCCTGCTGATGCGGCGCAGACTTCTGAAGCCCTGGACGTTACCTTCCCGCTGGATGACTCCGTTGCCGAGGCTACCTTCTCTGAGAACACCTTCGCAGAGGACGCATCCTTCGAGGATGACGAGGAGATTGAACCCTACCCGGGTAACTTCTCCTCGCCCATGGAGCGTAGCTACCGGCTGGTGGCGACCGGCCGCCGCGTGACCCTCGCCGAGTGGATGGACGCCATTAACCAAGGCCATATTCCCTTCGAGTACACTCATATGTCTTTCCCGGAAGACGCTTTTGATGAGGAAGAAGACGTCCTGGACTCTGAGGCGTTTGATGACTTCGAGGTTCCCTACGAGCAGGACCGCGATTCCGATAGGGACGAGGCGAACCAGCCTACGGGTGGCAGGAATTTCACCCCGGAGGAAGAAGAAGCTATTCTTGCGCATTTGAGGGCTGCCCTCGCACCGCACTCCGCCCAGTCTGCAACAGAACAGCCTGCGGTAGAGCAGTCTGCCGCATCGCAGGCCGAGGTGACCCCGGCTGAGGATGCACCTTCTGATGCCGCGGGCTCTGATGACGCACCGGCCGAGAACGCATCCGCTGAAGATGCGCCGTCTCAGGCGACTCAGGTAACGCAGGTAGCCCCCTCCGCACGGGCTACCTCGAAAAAGCCTACCTCGAAGAAGCGTCTGACCGCCGAGCAGATTCGCGCCAAGACCCGCCGTGTAGGTCTTGTCCTGGGCGCAGACGTGACTGCTCAGAGCGCTATCGCCCTGACCCTGGCGAATGTGGCGCGCCGCCGTCGCGCTCAGGGTAAGGCGAGCCGTAAGTTCTCGGTGGCTGCCGCACTCTTTGCGCTGAATGCCACCGTGGAATCTGCTCTGATTCCCACTGTGTTGCGTTCTTTTGAGCAGACTCAGATGAAGAAGCACGCCCGCCCGGTGGCGGATGCTGAGCTGGTGCATCCGGGCGGCAGCGCGAGTGATGAGCGCTCGACCAAGAAGCGCACTCTGATTGATGATTTGCGTGAGGGCCACTACCGCACGGTGGAGGATGTTGCCCCGTCCACGGAGCAGGCGCCCTCTGGACTGCGTGAGCGTGCCCTGGGTATAGTGCGTAGCATCAGGCAGCGCGCTGCGAAGAAAACCGACCGCTAAAGGAAAGAAGCCATGAAGGATTCCTATCTGAGCGATGAAGAGCTGAAGGCTTTTATCGCCACCTTGCCCACGCGCCGTTTGGCGGCGGGCGCGCTGATTCGTAATGAGCGCGGCGAGATGCTGCTGGTGAAGCCGAACTATAAGGACGGCTGGATTCTTCCCGGCGGCACCGTGGAGGCGGGCGAGGCGCCCAAGCCCGGTTGTGAGCGTGAGATTGCGGAGGAGCTGGGCCTGGACCTGAAACTGGGCCGCGTGCTGCTGATTTTCCACGGTCTGGCGTTGGGCGTGTGGGGCGATTCGACCTACTACATGTATGACGGCGGCGTGATTGCAGCGGATACGAAGATTACCCTGCAGGATGCTGAACTGGTGACCTATGAGTGGGTTGCTCCGGAGAACCTGGAGGGCTACGTGCGCTCGTCGATGGTGGAGCGTCTGCGTGAGTGCTACCGCGCCCTGGAGACGGGGGAGACTCTGGAGCTGAGCAACCTCGACTCCTAACAACCTCGACTGGCGGCGGCTACGCTGCGGCTTGCCGGGGAGCTACAGGGATGCATCACGGGCATATCACGGGGTACAGAACGCTGTTTACAAGTGATATTCGGTGCCTTGGGCAATTATTTTTCCGTGTCGCTAGCTTAAAATCTTGGGCTCTGATACCCTAGCTGAGTACCCGGCGACGCGCGACCCCTCTCTTCGCGCGCCGTTGTGTCCATAGAGGCGCCGTGAATGACCCGCCCCACGGGTGCTGAACCGTGTGCCTCGCACCAAATTATGAAACAGGAGTAACCACTAAAGTGGCTGTTAAGATTCGTCTCAAGCGTATGGGTAAGATCCGCGATCCTCGTTACCGCATCGTGATCGCTGATTCGCGCGTCAAGCGCGACGGTAAGTCCATCGAAGAGATTGGTATTTACCACCCGACCGAGCACCCCTCGCGTATCGAGATCAACTCTGAGCGTGCTCAGTACTGGCTCTCCGTCGGCGCACAGCCGACCGAGCAGGTTCTGGCTCTGCTGAAGCTCTCGGGCGACTGGGCTGCATTCAAGGGCGAGAAGGCAGAGTCCAAGGTTCTGCCCGTCGAGGCTAAGGCTGAGTTCGTTGTTCCCGAAAAGGGTTCCGTGATTCTGCCCGAGGCTATCACCCCCAAGGCTGAGAAGGCTGAAGAGGCTGCTGAGGAAGCAGCACCCGAGGCTGAGGCTGAGGAAGCAGCTGAGTAATTATGTTGGCTGACGCACTCGAACACCTGGTTCGAGGGATTGTCGATCGTCCGGAGGACGTGAAGGTGCGCCTGCGCACCCAGCGTCACCGTGAAACCCTTGAGGTTCGCGTGCATCCGGATGACCTGGGCCGAGTTATCGGCAGGTCCGGTCGTACCGCCAAGAGCATCCGTCTGGTGATGGACGCTATTTCTGATGGCGAGCCGATGCGTATCGACATTATCGACACCGACAAAAAGCGACGCTAGCTCGTTAACGCTTGAAGCCCCCGCTCCCGGAATTTTCCGGAAGGCGGGGGCTTTCGCGTACCCGGGTACCGGCGGTAGTGCGGGCGGCAGAATGCGCCCGTCCCTAGTGCCCGGTAGAATAGTGGGAGCCGTGCACGTGCACGGCGTAGGTTTTCGACTTGTACCCAGCGGAGGAAAATTATGCAGGTTGTGGTGGCTCGTATCGGTAAGCCTCACGGTATTCGTGGAGAGGTGACGGTTCAGCTCTTTACTGATGCCCCGCAGGAGCGTTTTGCCCGCGGTGAGGTGCTTGGTATCGAGAATTTCAAGCCCGGCTCTGCTGCCGCTTCGGTGGCGCCCACCGGTGAGCTGACGGTTGCCGGTGCCCGCTGGAACAAGAAGATTCTGGTGGTCCGTTTTGATGAGATGACTACCCGCAACCAGGCTGAGGAGCTGCGCGGCAGCCGCCTGGTCTACGAGGTTCCCGAGGATGAGGGCGATGAAGAGGGCTTCTACGAGCAGGAGCTGGTGAACCTGCCCGTGTACCTGCTGGCGGACGTTCCCGAGGGTGAGAGCCCGGTAGATAACCCGGCTGTGGGTAAGCCGCTGGGCAAGGTGACCGGTCTGCAGACCATGCCGGTGCAGGATCTGCTGCTGATTAAGCTGGCTCGTTCGCCGCGTCTTGCCTCCGGTGCAGGTGAGGAGATCATGATTCCTTTTGTTGAGGAGATTGTGCCTGAGGTGGTTCCCTCGACCGAGGATGAGCCCGGCTTTGTGTTGCTGACCCCTCCGGCGGGTTTGATTGACCTGGTCGAGGACGCTGAGCAGGATTCTGCGCAGGCGGCGGCAACTGAGCAGGTAACTGAGCAGGCGGGGGAGTAGTCCGTGCGCTACGATGTGGTCACGATTTTCCCCGAGTACCTGGAGCCGCTGAAGCTGTCCCTGCTGGGCAAGGCGCGTGAGAAGGGCCTGGTGGATCTGCACCTGCGCGATCTGCGTGAGTACACCTTTGACCGTCACCGCACGGTGGATGATACCCCGTACGGCGGTGGCGCGGGCATGGTGATGAAGGCGGAGCCGTGGGGCTTGGCGCTGGATGAGGTGCTTGCCGCCTCCCCGCTGAACGCTTCCGAAGACTCTACTGAGGGCGCCAAGTCTGAGGGCACTGGGCCCGCCGCCGATACCCCCGCTGATACTCGCCCGCTGCTGATTGTCCCGTCCCCGGCGGGTGCCGTTTTCGATCAGGCGATGGCGTATGAGCTGGCGGAGGAGAAGCATATTGTCTTCGCTCCGGCTCGCTACGAGGGCATTGATGAGCGTGTGCTGGACTGGGCGCAGGAGAGCTTCCGCGTGATGCCCGTGTCCCTGGGCGACTATGTGCTTTACGGTGGTGAGGTTGCGGTCATGGCGATGATTGAGGCTATCACCCGCCTGATTCCGGGCGCGATGGGTAACCCCGCCTCCCTGGAGGAGGAGTCGCATACGGGTGGTCTGCTGGAATATCCGGTGTACACGAAGCCCGCCGTGTGGCGTGACCGTGAGGTGCCGGAGGTGCTGCTGTCGGGTAATCACGGTGCGATTGCGCGTTGGCGTCGTGACCGTCAGATTGAGCGCACCCTGGAGCGCCGCCCGGACCTGTTGGAAGCGTACCCGGTGGAGCAGTGGGATAAGAAGGATCGCCGCTTCTTGGCTGAGCGCGGGGTGCATTTTGCGAACCCGGCGAAGGCGGCTCAGAAGAAGGCGAAGAAGA
>FLSC01481812.1_pt1 | contig 23700 bp, 19 predicted proteins | sample 1550561 | NCBI WGS metagenome assembly FLSC01 (sample SAMEA4031775, study PRJEB14383) | metagenome | biome: human; feature: oral; material: saliva | place: Philippines | collected 2014 | reverse complement strand
ACCCGAACTCATGGGAAGCACACAAACATATGTCTTTTGCAGAAGGAATTATGAGCGCCTGCGACTTCGGTCCCGGCGACACTGAACGCGTTCATCTCATCATGGGTGAATGGCAGGTCATCTCTGATATCGCTCAGAGCGATCTGGTTCTATGGTTCCCCACCGATTACATCGTTGCCGACGGCAGTTCTCCGGATGCCGTCTCCGGCCCCAGCGAAACCAGTACTTTCCGTGCCTTCGCCCACGTGCGCCCCTCCAACGTCCGTACCCTCTTCCACCACGACATCATCGACCATGACATGGAAGACGGCATCCGTGACGAAGCATACCGAGTCTGGATCAACCAGAACATCAGCACCTACACCGACGAAGGAAGCGGTGAAGGCGTTGGCGCCCGCCCGCGCGTGAACGTCACCTTCGTGCCCATCGTGCGCAACAACCGCACCATTGCGTTGCTGACCAGCCACAAGATCGCTACCCCCAATGGTTACCCCTCCATCAGCGACGAGGTCTACGAATTCGCCGCTGACACCATGCTCTCCATGGTGCACTCCGGCCTGTGGCCCGACCCCCTCGCTCAGGGCAACAACACCCAGGGCAACCCCCGCGTGATTGACGGCATTATTGTGCTCGACCGCTCCGGCCGTGTGGTCGTCGCTTCCCCGAACGCGAACTCCATGTACAACCGCATGGGCATGACCGGCTACCTCGAAAAGCGAAACCTTGCCGATGTCACCCGCGCAATGCTGCCTGCCGGTGAGCAGGCGGATGAAACCCTGCAGCTGGTCCTGGCCGGTCGTAGTGACCTGCGCACCGAACTGGTCATTGCCCGCGCTCGCGTGACTATGCGCTCCATCCCGTTGCTGGTGCAGAGGCGCGCCCGCCTTGAGAGTGAGGGCGCCGTGATTCTCTGCCGTGACGTGACCGAGCTGCGCCGCCGTGAGCTGGAGCTCATGACGAAGGACGCGACCATCCGCGAAATTCACCACCGCGTGAAGAACAACCTGCAGACCGTGTCCGCTCTGTTGCGCCTGCAGTCGCGCCGCATGACCACGGAGGAGGCGCGTCAGGGCCTGGAGCAGGCGATGCGCCGCGTGGCAACGATTGCTACCGTGCACGAGGCGCTCTCGCAGGGTCTGACTCAGAACGTCGACTTTGACGAGCTGATTGAGCGTCAGTTCCACCTTGCCGCTGAGCTCGCTTCCCCCGGCCAGCACGTGTCCACCAAGCTGATTGGCTCCTTCGGCGCGTTGCCGAGCCAGTTCGCTACCCCTCTGGCTCTGGTCATTAACGAGGTTGTCGCGAACGCCGTGGAGCACGGCCTGGACGGTGAGACCGGCACCGTGACCCTCGAGGGTATTCGCGGCACCAACGAGGAGGGCGAGAATATCCTCACCGTCGTGATTACCGATGACGGTAAGGGCATGGGCGATAAGAAGATTGAAGAGTCCGGTCCGGACGCCTACCGCCCGGTGACCGGCAAGGAAGGCCTGGGCATGCAGATTGTGCGTACCCTGGTGGCGAGTGAGCTGAACGGCTCGATCCGCTGGGAAGCTAACGAGCCGACCGGTACCCGCGTGGTGATTACCGCGGTGCTCGTCTAAGCCCCTTCTCGTGTGGCGTGTAGAACTGCCGCCGCCCCGAGCACGGGGTGGCGGCAGTTTGCTGTCTAGATAGGTTCTGTATATGGCAAAAGCGTGGTGCAGTGACATTGAATCACTGCACCACGCTTTTGATGCCCTATTGAATACTCCGGAAGTTAGGATGCACGGCGGGCACGAGCTGCGCGACGCTTCATCGCACGACGCTCGTCTTCACTGGTGCCACCCCATACGCCGGAGTCCTGGCCGGTCTCGATGGCCCACTTCAGGCAGACGTCTACAACCTCGCAAGAGCGGCAGACGGTCTTGGCCTCTTCAATTTGCAACAGGGCAGGTCCGGTGTTTCCTACGGGGAAGAACAGCTCCGGATCCTTGTCCAAACAAGCTGCACGACTACGCCAATCCACGGTGGACCTCCTTCATGATTTACGGTCTCACGCGGTGGCAAGACACATCTATATTTCCTGTGTGCGTGTCAACCACATCCGCTGGTGGGATGTTCACCCAGCGTTAGGGTGAAAATTGACTTATCAACTTTCGCATGTTGGGGCGGATGTGACAAGTACTTTTCTCTAAAAACTTCAGTATTACACTGAGGCATCTATCACTTAGGTAAACCTTTGTCTAATTGAGGGGGTGGGGAATCGCATACTGACACTCATCTTCTGAACCCCGTCTCATAGGCGAGACGTGGGCGGCTGGGTGAGCGGCGCCTCAGGCATAATATAAAGCGGTACCTACCCCCGACATACCGCACCGATGACGAGGCGGTGAACCCGAGACGGGGGAGTGCCCACCCGCTAATGCACTAGCGCAGCGGAAACATACCAGCACATCGGATCGAATACACCCCGGTCTGCCGCCAACACTACCCCTGAGGAGCCCACCGTGCCGTCACGCCCGTTCAACGTCATCTACGCATTCGTTCTGACCGAAACCTTCGCGGCATACATTCTGATTCGCGGTATCCTCTACCCCTTCATCGTCAGCGGTATGTCTACCGCCCAGGCGATTGTGGGCGGCGTACTCCAGGTGCTCATCGCCGCGGGCATGACCTACTTCGGCCTGCGGTTCTACCGCGGCCGCTTCGGTTCGCGCCTGCCCATGATCCTGATTACCCTCTGCGCCCTGTGGGTCACCGCAAGCACCCTCGTCATGAACGTGAGCGCTTACGGCCTGAACATTGGTCAGTCCATCACGATTGCGGGTGTTATTGGCGCGGCGGTTGCCTTCATCTTCGTGCTCATGCCCAGCAGCCGCCGCTATATTGAGGCGGTCACCGAGGCGTCGGGCGAAGAGGCGGAGAAGTACAGTCGCCGACGCCGCTAAACCCCCAGAGGGCTCAACTTTAGACCCCTGCCGGTACTTTCTGCGTAGCTGTTACAGCCTGTGCTGCCGTGGTCAGCGACAGGGGAACCTGCGCCGCGCACACGGAGGCGCCATCCACCACCACGAGACGACCGGCGGGCTGCTCGCCCTGCGTGAATCGATCCAGCGGCAACGCGGTCACCGTGCACATGTCGGCATCCGCTAAGGACGCGGGTGCGAGCAGAAGTGCACGTGAGCATCCCATGAGCGCAGCCAGCAGGGGTGAGGAGGCGCGCCTCGGCCAGGGCGTGTAGGCGACTAGCATGGCGCGGAACTTACCGCGACGCTCTAGAAGTAGCTGCTGAACGGCGGGGGAGAGGTACTGCAGGTCATCGACGAACACGAGCGTGCGTGCGGGGTTCTTCACCGAGTCCAGGAGCGCACGGGTGCGCTCCACGCTCGGCGGCTCACCCGTAGCGCCGCCAGCGCCCGTAGCGCCGCCAGAACCCTCAAGGACGAGGGTATCCAGCTGCGGGTTGAGCTGAGCAAAGCTCTCCAGCAGGGTGCTTTTACCCGCCGACCGGGAGCCCTGCACCGGAACTACCGCGCCAGCTGGGGCGCTCAACCACACCGGCATCTGCTGGCGGTCAAAGGCAACCAAGAGCTTAGCGCCCTGCGGATTGCAGGCGGCGTGGGCGGCGGTCACGTACTCGGTCGAGGGCATGCGATAGTATTCGTGGAACTGCCGCAGAAGCATGCCGGGGCGAGTGTTTGACCCGCTAGAAGTGCTCGCGGCGTTACCCCGCAGAACCTGAACCAGCTCCTGGAAACCCGCAACGCAGGGCGAAAGAATCGAAGCGCTCAGCGACTGATCCCCAATCAACTCCTCATTGATGGCGCCCTCCACGCAGTAGTGGCTCTGCGCCGGGGTGGGGTAGTCCTTGCTCGTTGAACGCATCAGATCGGCATCCAAGAAGCGGCGGCTCAACAGCGTGGAATGTGCCGCAGCGGCGAAACGACCGCGCGGGTTCAACGCGGAGGTGAACACCACCGAATAGCCGCGACGGCACCCCTGCGAGAGCAGGTCGTAGAGCAGGTTCTCCGTATCGGGTTGGCGAACCAGCGCTTCCAGCCAACTGTCCAGACCGTCCACGACAATGAGCGGGCGGGTGGAAGCCTCGGGGCCCCACAGGTTCGGGGTGCGTAGCTGCTCCAGGCAGAACCGCAGATGCGAAAGTTCCTGCGCCCCCACGAGCGCCTCAAAAGCGCCGGCGTAGGGTTCCAGGTCTCGGTAGAGCGCACCGTCAGAGGTCAGCAGAACAACCGGCGTGCGGGTGGCGAACGCCTGAGCTAAAAGCCCGTAGAGCATCGGGGCCCGTTCGGCGCTCTGCGCCAGCAGTGCCAGCGCCTGCTGACCCGACCAGCTGATCGGGCGGCGCACACCGTAGCGGGCAATCTCCAACTCGCCCAATAGATACCCTTCGGAAGCAGCACCAGAGTCAGCGGGCTCCTGCGGGGTAGCCGCCGGGTCAATGCCGTACGCTACCGGTTCGCTCGCCGGCGCCTGCGCCACGGGTAGCGGGGTGTTCTCGGGAAGCTCCAGCGGAATCGGGCAGTACTCATCCTGAACCGCCGCATTTTTCTGCTCACCCCTCGGTGCGTGACTCCTCGGCGCGTACTCGCGTTCATAGAGCGCACGAATCTGCTGCGCCGAATGAATCAGCAGCTCATCCTCATGACCGCCGCCCTTCTGAACGGCAGAAGCGGCAGTCAGCTCACGCCAGCCGCCCTCCTCAAGACCCAACACCTGCACCGGGCGGGCATCGCTGCTCGAGGGGACCGCATCCACCAGCGGGGCACGGAACGGCAGGGAACGACCATCCGGCAGGCGCACATACCCGGCACCCGGATGCGCCGCCGAAATATACGCCGCAGACTCATGCTCCAGCAGGTTATAGGAATCCTGCGCGCTCGCCACGCGCAGGCAAATGCTCGTGGCAATATTGGCGCGAATATCCTGCGAAATGGCACCCTGCGGACGCTGAGTCGCCAACACCAGGTGCAGACCCAGCGAGCGACCAATCGTGGCAATGCGCATCAGCTCAGCCATAGCGTCCGGCATGGAATCGATGAGCATGCGGAACTCATCCACCACGATCAGTAGCTCGGGGTAGCGCGGAGTGGTACCCGCCGCCTGGCAGGACGCCAGGTAGTCGCGGTAGGAGTTCACGCCGAGCGCCTGCAGATCCACCTCGCGGCGGTGAATATCGGCGCGCAAAAATTCAAGCGCACGCTCCACCGCGGACACATCAAAATTACTCAACACGCTGAGCGCATGCGGCAGCTGAGCAAGAGGACCCAAACCAGCCGAGCCCTTGAAATCCACCAGAATCAGGCCGAGACGCTCGGGCGGGTAACGCAGCGCAGCGCTAAGCACCAGCGAACGTAGCAGCTGCGATTTGCCGGCACCGGTCGTGCCGCCGAGTAGCCAGTGCGGGCCGTGCTCAGACAGACCAATATTCAGCGAGCCGCCCGAAGAAACACCCAGGTAGCAGCGAATATCGGAGGCGTAACGCTGAGCGGACCAGCGCTGCAGAACGGACTCCACCGCCATGTCATCGGTGCGGTTCTTCTGCCGCGCGCTCTGCGCCTGCAGGGAAGAGAATAGATGTGCCGACTGGTGCACCTGTGCCTCACCGAGCGCGCCCTGCTCCTGCTCGCATCCGGCGCGGTACAGGTTCTCAAGAGCGGCACAGAACGCCTCAACGCTGAGCCCGTCGGCGTGCTGGCACAGACCCTCACACGTCAGAGGATGCACCTGGTAGACACCCTCGGTGGGCTGTACCGGAGGCGCCGCGTAACCCTGCGCGCGGTAACGGATGCTCTGACGGTGGCTGCCCTCACTCGCACACTCAACCCAGGCGGCACCAAAAAGCGCGCCGGGCGCATGGGCGGAACTATCACCCTCAGCACTGCCCAACACACAGAGCGCCGGGGCGTTCACCTTCTGCTCACGCGGGGAGGCGAACGCACGGGAGTGCGAAGACTCCGCGACCGCCCCAGAGACCAGTGCGGTCAGCAGCGGAGCGTAGATAGCGCTCGCCCGCAGGGGCATGAGAACCAGCGGCGGAACAGATGCGGAAAGCTCCGACTGCAAGCTGCTCTGTAGCGCCTGCAGATACTTCTCCTGCTGCACGCCCGGCAGACAATGCACGCTCACGCCCGGCACCACAGCCAGAGTCTGCACCAGACGATTGATTCGCTGCTGATCAGCGCTATCAGCGCCAGCCAGCAGAACGTGCACCGAACCCGGATAACCCGCCACCAGCTGCACCAGGTAGGCACGCAGATGCGCCTCCTCCAGCTTCAGGTAGTGACCGAGAGCCGGGGTGGGGAGCGGTAGATAGTGGGGTGCATCCTGCTTCTCCAGCGTGCCCAGCGGCAGGTTGCGGCCGCGCAGGTAGGGCTGGCGGGGGCCGCACCCGAGCACAATAGCCGGGTAGGCGGCATCATGCAGGGCAGAGGGGCCCGAAATCGCCAGGTTGCCCACGGTCGGCAGGGCGAGAGCACGTTCCTTCTCCTGCAGTGCCGCCTGATGAGTCTGCTGCGATGCGGCACGGTTCTCCGCCCGACCGCCAAAGAAATGCAGAAGCATCAGCAGCGAAGACGCCGCAGACATCAGCAGAAGGAACCACATGCCGGTCACCAGCGCAATAATCAGACCCACCACAATGGGCAGGCACACGCTCAACAGAATCTGCTTGAGCTTACGCGGCGCCGGAGGGTTCACCACCACCGGTTCGAAGGGGTTGCCGGCATCGCCCAGGGGAGCGAGCGTCTGCGCGGGCTCGCCAGAGGAAGAATCGGGGGAAGTGGCGGTGGCGTTCGCATTCTCGGCGGTGCGTTCGTCATCAGCACTGGGGGAGGTGAGCATACAGAGTGAAGAGCCCAGGCGGAAAGGCTCGTTCCAGCGCAGGATGCGCGGCTCAGTGCCCTGTGCCCTCTTACTGCCCTGAACCTTGCCACCCTGCGCCCTCTTGCCACCCTGTGCCTTCTCGCTACCTTCGCTCGCGGCGGGGTGCTTCTCGATCCAGCGGATGCCGGAGCTGTCGGCGTAGAAGCTGCCGTGCACCGGCTTGAGGAAGGGGTCCTGCAGGTGAATATGGTGCGGCTGTTCTCCTCCGCGGGCAGCTAGAGCCGCCCTACCGAGGCTGGTGCGGCCGCGGCTGATGGGGAAGGTTGCGCCCGCGTCGGGTCCGCGCAGAATGTGCAGGAGGCTGACGGCGGGCGCGTTCAGTGGTCGAGGATTTAGGGGCTGAGATTCGTTCGGAACGTGGATATTTAGCGCATCCGAGGCGTTGAGGGGGTTCTGATCGTGTGCCGGGCGTAGCTGGAATGTCGCCTCCCGTGCTGTAGTGTGCGTGCCGGGTGCAGAGTGTTGCAGAGCGTGGTTGAGTGCCTGCTCTAGAGCCTGCTGGTTTGCGCTGTCTGTGCTACCGGGGTGCAGCTGTATTCCGTGGGGTGCCGCCTCGCCGTCGAGTCGGAGTACGCGGGGGTAGGGGAGCGCGTCGGTGGTGTTGTGGTGGTCGAGAAAGAAGAGAGTCATACCCTCAGGAAACATTAAAAAGTATTAAAGCTCAATAAATCACCTTTATATAAACTTGCATGTTCGTATTTTTTGAATTTTTCGCCCCATTTTTCAAAAATTTGTGGATAAACCGCCCCAACTGCCGCTTGCCTGTACCAGTGCGCATCCCCAAATGTGCCGGTAGGGGTGCTTCTTTGTGGTGCCTGAGAGCCTTGAAAAACTCGCCCCGACCCACCCCTGTATCTGTGGCTCTACGCGGCGGCTAACTACCGCAGCAAAAAGAGCAGGGTGAATATTTACCCGTAAACAAAATTCCTTCCCCAAAAGCGGACCGTAAAAATACGCAGAAGAAAGAGCTTTCTTGAACCCGCTTGACCTCGGGGTTCGTGAAGAATATTCACCCAGAGAAAGAGTGTGCGAACTATAGTCCAAAAGCCCCTAAAAGCACGTCATAAGTATGCGTAGTGCTTGATAAACAGGTATCTTAGATTATGACTATATCCATCACGGGAGGGGCTTTTCATACCCAACCGTGCGGATTGCGGCGCGACTGAGAACCCTCGGATGTGTCCAATCTGGTAGGTGAATACCGCCCTCGCAGAAGCGGCGGTGCGCCGTGATAATACAGGAGAAAACATTGACCGCTGACCTCGTAGTAGTCGGTTCGGGCCTCTTTGGTCTGACCATCGCAGAACAGGCTGCCACTGAGCTGGGCCTGAAGGTTGCCCTGCTGGACCGCCGTTCCCACATCGGTGGTAACGCATACAGCGAGAAGGAGAAGCAGACCGGTATTGAGGTGCACCGCTACGGTGCGCACCTGTTCCACACCTCCAACGAGCGTGTCTGGGAGTACGTGAACCGTTTCACGGAGTTCACCAACTACGTGCACCGCGTGTACACCCGCCACAACGGCGTCGTGTACCCCATGCCCATTAACCTGGGTACCATCAACCAGTTCTTCAACGCCGCTTACTCTCCCGCAGAGGCAAAGGCGCTCATCGCTGAGCAGGCTGGCGAGCTGGCTGGTACCGACCCGCAGAACCTGAACGATAAGGGTATCTCCCTGATTGGTCGCCCCCTGTACGAGGCGTTCATCAAGCACTACACCGCTAAGCAGTGGCAGACCCCGCCGGAAGAGCTGCCCGCGTCCATCATTTCCCGCCTGCCGGTTCGCTACACCTACGACAACCGTTACTTCAACGACAAGTACGAGGGTCTGCCCGTTGACGGCTACGCTGCATGGCTGGAGCGTATGGCGGCGCACCCGAACATTGAGGTGCACCTGAACACTGACTTCTTCGAGCCCGGTCACCAGTACTCTCGTGAGAACGTCCTGGGTCAGATTCCCGTGGTCTACACCGGCCCGGTTGACCGCTACTTCGACTACGCTGAGGGCGACCTGTCCTGGCGTACCATCGACCTGGAAGAGGAAGTCCTGCCGATTGAGGACTTCCAGGGTTGCTCCGTGATGAACTACCCCGATGCTGATGTTCCCTTCACCCGCATCCACGAGTTCCGTCACTTCCACCCCGAGCGTGACTACACCAAGGACGCAACCGTCATCATGCGCGAGTACTCTCGCTTCGCTAACAAGGGCGACGAGCCGTACTACCCGGTCAACACCTCCGTGGACCGTGAGAAGCTGCTGGCGTACCGCGACCTGGCTAAGGGCGAGAACAACGTGCTGTTCGGTGGCCGCCTGGGTACCTACAAGTACCTGGATATGCACATGGCTATCGGCGCTGCACTGTCCATGTTCGACAACAAGATCCGCCCGCACTTCGCTAACGGTGCGAAGCTCGAGTCCGGTGGTGTTGACGCATAACCATGGCTGATAAGACTTTGAAGAACCTGCAGCGGGTTATTTTCCCGAGCGCAGTTGAGACTGACGTTGTTCCCCTGTACGTGGATGCGAGTGTTGCAACCGGCGTTCAGCTGCCCACCCGTATTGACGGTGACGCTTCCACCTCCATTGCGGAGGCGATGAACACCTCCGGTCAGTCTGTGTCGAGCGCCAGCGCGAACCGTGATGCCGCGAACAGCCTGAACAGCCGCCGCTCCATCACCGTGAATGCGGGCCAGAGCCTGTCTTTCGGTACGTACTTCAACGCGTTCCCCGCTTCGTACTGGCGCCGCTGGACCGACCTGAAGAAGGTCGTTCTGAGCGTTCAGACTCGCGGCGAGGGCATGGTCATTGTGTACAAGTCCAATGGCCGTGGCGTGATTCAGCGCGTGGATGCGAAGCTGCTCTCCGGCGAGGAGACCAACACCTTCACCCTGCCCCTGGCACCGTTCGGTGACGGTGGCTGGTACTGGTTCGACCTGGCTGGTACTACTGATCTTGAGCTGATTGAAGCGAACTGGCTGGGCGATATTGAGCCCCGCGCAGACGTGAAGACTGGTCAGGCGACCGTGCAGATTACCACCATGAACAAGGTGGAGTACTGCATCAACAACATTCGTGCTCTGGGCGAGAGCCCCGAGATTTTTGATGCTGTGCACGAGTTCCTGATTGTGGATCAGGGCACCCAGAAGGTGCAGGACCACGAGGACTTCGAAGAGGTCGTCAAGCCCCTCTCCGGTAAGTTCCGCATTATCAACCAGGGCAACCTGGGTGGTTCCGGCGGCTTCTCGCGCGGCATGTTCGAGGCTGTCAACAATGGCTCCGATTACGTGCTGCTGCTCGATGATGACGTCATCGTTGAGCCCGAGTCGATTCTGCGTATGGTGACCTTTGCGAACTACTGCAAGGAACCCACCATCGTGGGTGCGCACATGTTCGACATGTTTGACCGTTCAGTCCTGCACGCGTTCGGTGAGGTTGTTGACCCGTGGCGTAACTTCTACGCTAAGCCGCACGAAGACATGGCGATGGGGCACAACCTGGGCCACCACAACCTGCGTAACACCCCGTGGCTGCACCGCCGCGTGGACGTGGACTACAACGGCTGGTGGATGTGCCTCATCCCGACCACCGTCATTAAGGAAATCGGTCTGTCTCTGCCCCTGTTCCTGAAGTGGGATGACGCTGAGTACGGTCTGCGCGCTAAGGCTGCGGGCTTCGCTACCGTGTCCTTCCCCGGTGCGGGCGTGTGGCACGTGTCCTGGACCGACAAGGATGACTCCGTCGGCTGGCAGGCGTACTACCACGAGCGCAACCGCCTCATTACGGCGCTGCTGCACTCGCCCTTCGATAAGGGTGGCCGCGTGCTGCTGGAGTCCCTGTTCTTGGACGTCAAGCACACCCTGTCCATGCAGTACTACACCGAGGCTGGCCGTCTGATGGCGCTGGAGGATCTGCTCTCCGGCCCCGATCACCTGCACCCCTCGCTCTCGCAGCGTCTGCCGGTGATTCGTGCGATGGCTAAGGAGTACCCGGAGTCTCAGGTGAAGCCGAACGTGGATGACTTCCCGGCTATCCAGACGAAGAAGCCTCCGTTCCGTGGTCGCCGTTCCTTCGCATCCCCCGGTTACAAGAAGCTCGCTTCGTGGACCGCGAAGACTGTTGCTCGTCAGCTGTTCAAGCCGGTGAGCGAAGAGGCGAAGGCTCACCCGCAGATTCAGCTGAACTACGGTGAGACGAACTGGTGGACCCTGTCGAAGTTCGATTCGGCGCTGGCGACTAACGCTGAGGGTACCGGCCTGTTCTGGTACCGCCGCGACCCCGAGCAGCTCAAGTCGAAGCTGGCTCAGGCCGCTAAGCTGCACGTTCAGCTGGTGACCGGCTGGGATAAGCTGCGTGAGCAGTACCGTGCGAAGGCAGCTGAGGTTGCCTCCTACGATGCGTGGGCTAAGACCTTCGCTGAGCATACGGATTCTGAGCTGACCCGATGAACGATCTGAAGTCTGTTCCCCTGAAGGCGCCCGGCCGTGGGCGCGGCATCCTGGATGCGGTAAAGAACCGCTACCTGCTTCGACTGCTGGTCGATAAGGAAATCCAGGTCCGCTACCGCGGCTCGGTGCTGGGCATTTTGTGGTCGTACATTAAGCCGGGTGTGCAGTTCCTGGTGTTCTACATTGCCATGGGTATGTTCCTTGGCTTGGAACGCGGTATGCACAACTATGCGGTGTACCTGTTCTCGGGCATGATTGCCATTAACTTCTTCTCGGAGGGTTTTGGCAATGGTGCTCGCGCCATGGTGGTTAACAGCGCGCTGATTCGTAAGATTTACCTGCCACGTGAGCTGTTCTCGCTGTCGACGGTGTGGGTGGCTCTGGTGCATTTTGTGCCTCAGATTGCCGTGATGCTGCTGGCCTGCTTCTTGGTGGGTTGGTCCCCGACCTTCCTGGCGTTTGGGTCGATTCTGGCGGGCATGCTCATCGTGATGATGCTGTCTTACGGTCTGGGTCTGATTTTCGGTGTGGCTAACGTGTTCTTCCGCGATTCGGAGAACATTGTGGACATGCTACTGATGGTGGCTACCTGGTTCTCGCCGGTGCTGTACTCCTGGACCATGGTGCGTGACACCCTGTACCCGTGGGTGTTCAACGTGTTCATGCTTAACCCGCTGACCGTTGCGGTGGAGCTGTTTCACTATGGCTTCTGGCATCCGACGCTCCGTCCTGAGGATTTAGCGCTTCCTGCTTCGCAGGTGGTTCCGTATCTCTTCAGCTTCTGGACTCCGATTGCCATTGGTATTTCTCTGCTGACCGTTTTGATTGGTGATTTGCTCTTCCGTAAGTTTGAGGGCAACTTCGCCCAGGAGCTCTGATTCTGTGGATATTAAGAAGCTTGAGTTCCCGCCGGTGAGCCCGGACGCTCCCGTGGTGATTCACGTGGAGAATTTGGTGAAGCGCTTTGTTCTGCGCCACACCCGTTCGATGAAGGAAGCTTTTGTGTGGCTGATTAAGGGCCGCAAGGGTGATCTTTCGGAGAAGTTCAATGCGCTCAACGGCGTGAGCCTGGATATTCGTCAGGGTGAGCGTGTGGCTCTTCTGGGTCTGAACGGCTCGGGTAAGTCCACGCTGCTGAAGATGATTTCTGGCGTGATGCGCGCCGATGAGGGTGAGGTTCTCACTCGCGGCAATATTGCGGGTCTGATTGAGGTGGGCGCTGGTTTCCACCCGGATCTGACCGGTCGCGATAACGTGTACCTTAACGGCGCGATCTTGGGTATGACCAAGGAAGAGATTGAGGCTTCCTTCGATTCGATTGTGGATTTTGCTGAGATTCACGACTTTATCGATACCGAGGTGAAGTTCTACTCTTCGGGTATGTACCTGCGTCTGGCGTTCTCGGTTGCGGTTCATACGAACCCGGATATTTTCCTGGTGGATGAGATTCTTGCGGTGGGCGATGAACCGTTCCAGAAGAAGTGTATTGCGAAGATTCAGGAGCTGTGCTCTGCCGGTAAGACTCTTGCCGTGGTGAGCCATGACCTGGATTTGGTGTCTAAGATTTGTGACCGCGGCGTGGTGCTGGAACACGGTAATCTGCGTTTTGACGGTCCGATTAAGGAAGCCGTGAAGGTGATTCGTGGCGGTGACTAACCGCTAGGTGATTGCTGGTGAGGGGCGTGTACTCCCAATGGGGGAGTGCATGCCCCTTTGCTGTGCCCGAGGTTGTGCCCGAGGAGCTGTTGGGCTGGATGGGGTTCTAGCGTTTCGGCATGGGCGGTAGCGGCGGCAGGGGCGGCAGGGATGGCTGCGGGGGTTTAAGACGAAATGTTACGTGTGCACCGAGTGCAATATGGTGGCGGTCAGCAGTAAGCGGTTCGAGAGGTGCACGCGCCACTGTTCTGCAAGTCACAGCTGACTAGGCGTTTTGGATTTTGATGCACATTGGGTAACGATGTGTGCAATTCTGTGCATCAAAAATACTCAAATACTATACTCGTAAATATTAAGGGGCGTTTTATTACATTTTGATAAATTTGATGCGCTGAGGGTAGGGTGATGATGGCATTGATGTATCAATGCTTCACCGTATTCCACACAACCACACCACGCACAGCATCGGATCATTTCAATGGAGAACACCGTACTGGATACCCGGGCGGAGCATCTAACTCTGCTCGAGGAAAATATCCGTGAGGCAATGCGTCACCGCAGCCTGGACCCGCACGAGGACCAGCGCGCCGTTCGCGGGCTCATCGACGAGCACCTGAACGATTACGAACAGCGACGCACCCGCATCTCCCTGCCCGATTTGGGCGACCGCGAATCCGTGATTCAGCGCCTGCACGATGAAATCTGCGGCTTCGGCGTGATTCAGCCGTTCCTCGATGATGAGAGCGTTGAAGAAATCTGGATCAACTCTCCCGACGAAATCTTTATCGCCCGCAACGGCGAAAGCGAATTGACCGGCCTGCACCTGAGCGCCGAGGCGATCAATAGCCTGCTGGAGCGTATGCTCAAGCCTTCTGGTCGCCGTGTGGATCTTTCCTCCCCGTTTGTTGATGCCTCCCTGCCGGATGGCTCCCGCTTGCACGCGGTGATTCCGGATATTACCCGCAGGCACACGAGCATCAATATCCGTAAGTTCGTGGTGCGTGCCCGCCGCCTGCCCGACCTGGTGCGCATGAACTCGCTGAGTGCCGGCGCGGCGTCCTTGCTGCACGCGGCGGTGGAGAGCGGCATGAACATCCTCGTGTCGGGTGCGACCCAGGCGGGTAAGACCACGATGCTGAACTGCCTGTCGGCATCTATTCCGCCGCGTGAGCGCGTGATTACGTGCGAAGAAATTTTTGAGCTCGCGGTTCCGCTCCGCGATGTGGTGGGTCTGCAGTGCCGCCAGCCGAACCTTGAGGGAACCGGTGCGATTGAGCTGCGCCGCCTGGTCAAGGAGGCTCTGCGTATGCGCCCGGACCGCATCCTCATTGGTGAGGTGCGTGAGGCGGAATCCCTGGATATGCTCATTGCGCTTAACGCGGGTCTGCCGGGTATGTGCACGATTCACGCGAACTCGGCGCGTGACGCGGTGACCAAGATTTGTACCCTGCCGCTGCTGGCGGGCGAGAATATTTCCTCGGCATTCGTGGTGCCGACCGTGGCGTCCTGCTTTGACATTGTGGTGCATTGCGGGCGTGATTCGCGCGGTCAGCGTCAGGTCGAAGAGATTAGTATGCTGGGTGGCCGCGTTGAGGACGGCGTGATTGAGATGTCCCCGCTGTTTGTGCGCCGTGACGGTCAGATGGTGTGCGTGGCGTTGGAGCTGCCGAACCCGGATCGTTGGATTCGTGCCGGTCACCGCCCCGAGCAGGTGCTGGCGGCGGCGAAGGCAGGTCAGTAATGCCTCTGTTTCTGAGCCTGATTTTGGGGTTGGGCGTCTGCCTGATTTACCTTTCCTGCTTTCCTGATAATGGCAAGCCGCCGAAGCCGAGTAACGACCCGGCGCTGGTTGTGGCGCTGCGTAAGGCGGGTATGCATTCGCTGACTCCACGCACGTTCATGTGGGTGAGTGTTGTCAGCGGTGTGGGCGCGTCGGTTCTGTTGCTGATGGTTACTCAGCTTTTGCCGCTGGGTCTGCTGGGCCTGATTGGTGGTTTTGTGGCCCCTCGCGTGGTCGTGAATCATCGTGCCCGCGCGGCGGATGCCCGTATTTGGCAGTTGTGGCCGGATGCGGTGGACCACCTGCGTTCGGCGATTCGAGCCGGTTTGTCCCTGCCGGAGGCGCTGATTCAGCTCTCGTACCGCGGTCCGGAAGAGTTGCGTGATGCTTTCGCCCATTTCTCGCGTGATTACCGTGCGTCGGGTGAGTTTGTGCCGTCGCTGAACCGTTTGAAGGAGTACCTCTCTGACCCGGTGGCGGACACCATTATCGAGGCTTTGAAGATTGCCCGCGAGGTGGGCGGTTCGGACCTGGGTAAGCTGCTGGGCACGCTGAGCGATTTTCTGCGTGAGAATGCGCGTACCCGTTCGGAGCTTCTGGCGCGTCAGTCGTGGACTGTGAATGCGGCTCGTCTCTCCTGCGTGGCGCCCTGGTTTGTGCTGTGTCTGATGGCGACTCAGCCTGCTGCGCGTATGGTGTATAACTCGTTTGCCGGTGCGATGCTGATGATTGCCGGTGCCGCTATTTCTTTGGCGGCGTACCGTCTGATGCTGCGTATTGGTGAGTTGCCGCGTGAACGGAGGGTTTTCGGATGAACCTGCCTCTGATTTTTGGTTTGCTGTTGGCGGCCGGCGTGGGTCTGATTCTTTCGTCGGTGCTGAATACTCGCAGTATTTCGTTCTCGGATCGTGTGGCGTCGCAGCTGCGCGGTGAGACTCTGCGTGAGTCGCTTTTGAAGGAGCAGGAGCGCCGCGAGCCGAGCCTGCTGGAGGCGATTTCGGCGTTCTGCGCGCCGCTTCTGCGTTCGTTGTCTTCGTCGTTGAGCGGCTCGTCGCTGAGCGATAGTTCGGTGCAGGAGCGTCTGCGTCGGGCTGGCTCTTCGCAGAGTGTGGGCGCGTTTCGTGCTGAACAGCTGCTGTGGGCTCTTGCCGGTGTGACCGTCATGAGTGCCCTGACCGTTATCGGTGTGGTGCAGGAGCGTTTCTCGATTCTGGTGGCTCTTGTGCTGGTCCTGGTGAGCGGTTTGAGCGGTTTTCTGGCGCGTGACTGGTGGCTGGGCGAGGCTGTGACTAAGCGTGAGAAGCAGCTGGTTGCTGAGTTCCCGGCGCTGGCGGAGATGATGGCGCTGTCGGTGACGGCGGGCGAGTCGGCGTTGGCGGCTTTGGAGCGTATCTGTTTGACTTCTCGCGGCGAGTTGGCTCGTGAGTTTTCTGAGATTTTGGCGCGGACCCGCACCGGCGTTTCGCTCTTGAGCGCGTTGCAGGAGTTCGCGGAGCGTACTCGCGTTCCGGCGTTGAGTCGCTTCGTTGAGGGTATTGCTGTTGCGATTGAGCGTGGTACCCCTCTGGCTGATGTGTTGCGTGCGCAGGCTCAGGATGTGCGCGATAACGCTAAGCGTGAGCTGATGGAAACAGCCGGTAAGAAGGAGATTGCGATGCTCGCCCCGGTGGTGTTTTTCATCCTGCCGCTGACCGTCATTTTTGCGGTCTTCCCGGGCCTGTCGCTCATGCGTTTGAACTTTTAGATTTTGCGGCGGGTGCACACCGTACCGGCCGCGCCGCGGTGGGCTGGGCTGATTGCCCGGCGCGCCGCACCAACCACACACTACACCCTTTGATAGAAGGAGAAAATCATGTTCCGTCGTTTCCGCACCACCCTCACCGTGCTGATCGCCCTGGCTGTCGCATCCGTGCTGGCTCTGCGCCTGAAGAACAAGCAGGATGACCCCGAGCGCGGCGACGTGCCCGGTTGGGTCATGATCACCATGATGAGCGCCGTGCTGGTTGCCGCTATCCTGGCGATTGCTCAGCCCGCTCTGACCAAGATGTTCAACGACGCGATTGCTCTGGTTCACCAGTAATGCGTAAGCCCCGCATCGCTTCTGAGCTGACTGCCGCTGAGCTATCCTCCGCGGAACATTCTGTGGAGGATAGCGAACGCGGTGACGCCAGCACGGAATTCGTCATGGTCGGTGCGCTGTTGGTGTTGCTGACCATGGCGATTCTGCAGGTTTCTTTCGCCCTGTATGCACGAACTATGTTGGTGGATGCTGCGGCGGCTGGGGCACGTTACGGTACGATGCGTGACCGCACTCCGCAGGAGGGCATGGAGCGTACCCGTCAGCTGATTGAGGGGGTTCTTCCGTCTTCGTATGCTGAGAATATTTCGTACCGTCAGAGTAGTGATTCTACGGGTGTGCGCACTTTGGAGGTGACGGTGAAGTCGCCTTTGCCGGTGCTGGGCCCGTGGGGTTTTCCGGATTCTATTGAGGTGAAGGGGCATGCGATTTATGCGGAGCATCGTTCCGGTGATTAGTGGCTTTTCGCTTCGGCAGCGTGTGAAGGAACGTCTGAAGAGCCGGTCTGACCGGCCTCTTTCTAGCCGGCACAGCCCCGAAGAGGGCAGTGCCATTGTGGAGTTCCTGGGGTTGGGTATTACTCTGCTCATCCCGGTGCTCTACGGCGTTCTGACGGTTTTTAGCTTGCAGTCTTCGGTGATGGCGGCTCATGCGGCGAGTGCCCAGGTGGTGCTGTACGTGCAGGAGCAACCGCAGGATTCGTCGGTGGGCCCGGATTTGGCTCAGCGTCTGGCGGTGCATGCTGCCGCGGATTACGGGGTTGAGCCCTCCGATGTGAGCGTGTCGTTGAGCTGTGCGTCGGGGGAATGCGTCTCAGGTACGAAGGCGTACGCCACGGTGACGGTTCAGGCGCGTTTGCCGCTGCTGCCTTCGTTTATGGGCGGCGGCGTGATTCCGGTGAGTTCTCATGCGACGAGTTGGGGGTCTGGTCATGCTGATTCCTAATGGTTTGCTTGCTCGGGCCAACATGAAGATTCGAGCCAGTGTGCAGAGCCGGGCGCTCGCAGCAGATCCGGAAGAGGGCAGTATTGCCCCGCTGATTGTGGGTATGCTGGCGTTGCTTCTGCTCATCGGTTCGGTGACGGTGGCGATTACCGGCGCGTATCTGCAGACTCAGCATCTGCAGGATGTGGCGGACGCTCAGGCGAACTCGATTACCCGCACGATCCGCACTCCGGAGGAGGCGAACGGTTCGGCGGCGTGGGAGTATGCGAGCGCGTACCTGGTTGAGGTTCAGCCGGGGCAGGATTTTCATGCGTTGCGTCTGGAGAACGTGTCCGTGGATTCTGACCACAGCGTGCACGTGTACCTGTCGGCTCGTATTCGTCCGCCGCTGCTGTCGATTCTGGTGCCTGATGGTATTGAGGTGACCGCTCATGGTTCGTCGCGTTTGAAGACGAGTCAGGGCCCGTCCACCGATTAGAGGCGTTGTGAGCCCCATAGACTGCGAGGGCGCATCCGCAAGGTAGTGTAACGGCTAGCGGATGCGCCCTCGTTTTTTGTTCCCAATCTGTTCCTGTAGCGCGGCTTCTGCCCTCTGCCTGCCCCATCCTTCTGCGCTGTGGGCTGTTGCGGGCTGTAACGGCGGGACTTTCTGGCAGTTTCGCGATAGTGTTAAAAGCTATGGCATCCTTCGACTTTTCTGCTGAGATTAAAGAGCTTCGCGCGATCTTCGACTCTATTGCTGCTGTGAGCGATATTGAGGGGATTGAGCGCGCCATTGAGGACCTGTCTGCGCAGGCTGCCGCACCCGATTTGTGGGATGACGTGGAGAACGCGCAGAAGGTGACGAGCGCACTGTCGTATAAGCAGTCGGAGCTGAATCGTCTGCGTTCGCTGTCTTCTCGCATTGATGATGTTGAGGTGATGGTGGAGCTTGCCGAAGCGGAAGACGAGGAGACCGCCGCCGAGCTGCTCGCTGATGCTGAGCGTGAGTGCGGTGAGATTCGCGCCAAGCTGGAGGAGCTTGAGGTGCTGGTGCTGCTCTCGGGTGAGTACGATCAGCGTGAGGCTGTGGTGACGATCCGTTCGGGCGCCGGTGGCGTGGATGCTGCTGATTTCGCGGAGATGCTGCTGCGAATGTACCTGCGTTGGGCGGAGAAGAACGGCTACCCGACGAAGGTTCTGGACACCTCCTACGCTGAGGAGGCGGGCCTGAAGTCGGTGACCTTTGAGGTGAATGCGCCGTACGCTTTTGGTCGCCTGTCGGTGGAGGCGGGTACTCACCGCCTGGTGCGTATTTCGCCGTTCGATAATCAGGGCCGCCGCCAGACGTCGTTCGCGGCGGTTGAGGTGATTCCTCTGATTGAGCAGACGGACGCTATTGAGATTCCCGAGTCTGAGATTAAGGTGGACGTGTTCCGTTCGTCGGGCCCGGGTGGTCAGTCGGTGAATACGACGGATTCGGCGGTACGTATGACTCACTTACCGACCGGTATTGTGGTGTCGATGCAGAATGAGAAGTCGCAGTTGCAGAACCGTGCGGCGGCTTTGCGTGTGCTGCAGTCTCGCCTGTTGCTGTTGCGTAAGGAGCAGGAGGACGCGAAGAAGAAGGAGCTTGCCGGTGACATTAAGGCAAGCTGGGGCGATCAGATGCGCTCCTATGTTTTGCATCCGTACCAGATGGTGAAGGATCTGCGTACCGGCTATGAGGAGGGTAATGCCTCTAATGTTTTGGATGGCGGTTTGAACGCCTTTATTGATGCTGGTATTCGCTGGCGTGCTTCGGGGCGCGCGGCTGAAGAGAGCTAAGACGTATAAGGATTGAGTGATGGCTCAGAAAAAGAAGAAAGACGCGAAGAAGGACCCGAATAACGCGATTATTGCCCAGAATAAGAAGGCGCGCCACAACTACAACATTGTGGATACCTATGAGGCGGGCATTGTTCTGCTGGGTACTGAGGTGAAGTCTCTGCGTGATGGTGGTGCGTCCATTGTGGATGGTTTCTGCCAGGTGACTGATAACGAGCTGTGGCTCGAGGGTATTCATATTGCGGAGTACGGTTACGGTACGTGGACGAACCATGCGGCTCGTCGTCGCCGTAAGCTGCTGCTGCATCGTTCTGAGATTAATAAGTTGGCGCAGAAGCTGAAGGAGACCGGTTACACGGTGGTTCCTTTGAAGCTGTACTTCTCGAATGGTCGTGCGAAGGTTGAGATTGCTTTGGCGACCGGTAAGCGTGAGTACGATAAGCGTCAGGCGTTGCGTGAGCGTCAGGATGACCTGGAGGCGCGCCGCGCGATGCGTTACCGCAACCTCGGCTAGAGCTGAGGCAAGGGCAGGGGCCTGTCTAGCCGGTCCCTGGCTATCCGGGACCTATCTAGCCGGGGCCTGCGGCTGGGGTCTGGGCGCGGTTTCTCGCGTATAATGGTTGGAAATTCGTGGCGTACCGCGAGCACCATACTTTATGAGGAGACACATGTCTGAGAACCCGAACTACCAGCAGAACCCGGGCGAGTTCATTCCCGCACCGCAGCAGGCACCCGCATACAACATGCAGGGTGGCTACCCCGGCTACCAGCCGACCCCGAGCTCGGCGCTGGCGATTGCTTCGCTGATTCTGGGTATTATTGGTCTGCTGACTGGCTGGCTGATTTTCGGTGGCGTGCTGGGTCTGGTTGGCGTGATTCTGGGTATTGTTGCCCTGGTGAAGGTGAAGAATGGTACCGCCTCCGGTAAGGGCATGGCGATTGGTGGTATTGTCACCGGTGCGCTGGGCATGATTGTTGCTGTTGTTGTGCTGGTTCTGGGTTTGATCGGCATTGGTATGCTCAGCGAGTGCGCTGAGAATGCCGAGCCGGATTCGAGCGGTAACTACGTGTGCACCATTCATGGCGAGACTATGACCATGAGCCCTAAGGAATATAAGGCTGTCCGCCGCTAAGTCGCGTTGAGTTTTCGAAACGTTGAGGGACCGAATAGTGTTGAACTATTCGGTCCCTTGCTCTTTTTCGGCGCTGAATCTGCCCGATTGGTGGATTCTGGGGGCTGAATCTGAAATCTTGGACTTCACAGATGACCCAGATGACGGCTTATTTATATAATGGAACCGAACTCAGCGCGCAATGGTGCGTTGGGCGAGTATAAATTGTTCGCTGCAACTGTGAAGGAAAGAACGACGGATGTCTGAGAATAACTACGGAAACAACCAGGGGAACGCACAGAACCCCTACGCTGCTCAGCAGCCTAATTCTTCCGCCCAGAGCTCGTACGGTCAGGATTACGGCCAGGCTCCCGCAGCGCAGAACACTTACGGCCAGGATTACGGTCAGAACGCATCCGCTCAGAACAACTACGGCCAGACTCAGCAGAATACCGCTCAGCAGAACGCCGCTGCGCAGAACGCGCCCCAGCAGAACCAGTACGGTCAGTTCGGTGCGCAGCCTTCTTCTCAGAATGCTTATGGCCAGAACGCGGCTCAGGGCTCCTCTGCACAGGGCGTTTCGGCTCAGAACACCTACGGTCAGGCTCAGCCCGCTCAGCAGCAGTACGGCTATGGTCAGGATGCCTCCTACCAGGCTCAGCCCGCGCAGCAGAACCAGTACGGTTACGGTCAGGACGCCTCCTACCAGGCGCAGCCCGCTGACTACAACTACCAGCAGAACTCTTACCAGCAGCAGCCTCAGCAGGATGCTTACGGTTACGGTCAGCCTGCGGGTTACCCGTATGCGGCTCCCGTGACGAAGAAGGCTCCCGGCATGGCGCTGGCGGCGATGATTCTCGGTATTGCGGCTGTGCTGACCGGCTTCGTCGTGTTTGGTATTCTGCTGGGTATTGCCGCGATTATTCTGGGCGTGCTGTCCCTGAAGAAGACTAAGGACGTTGGCGCGGGTAAGGCATTCGCGCTGACCGGTATTATCACCGGTGCGGTGTCTATCCTGATTTCGATTTCCATGCTTTTCGTATACATTTCTTTCTTCCAGACTACTGAGAAGTGCCTTGAGGTTGGTACCGATGACGGTCACGGTAACGTGGTCTGCCAGATTGGTGACAACCCGAACAACCGCATGACTGTTCCTGCACGCCACTAAATTTTGACCGTCTAGCACGGTACGCGAACGGGGTGAGGCTCCCAGATGTTCTAGGGCGCCTCACCCCGTTTGCTGTGCCTGTGATTTCCTACGCCCGGGATTTTATCGCCCGCCGTTGATTCGGGTGTGTGCGGTGGAGGCGCGCTGGCCAGGTTCTCTGCAGGTGTTCTCTGTATGTATCCGCTGCTTGTTCTCTGTCGGTGAGCGCACCCTGCGTGTGGGGCGGGGGACTTGCACACCGTTAAACACCTCCGATATACTGAATCTCTACCGTGTTTGAATGGCACCGCGGCATCAAGGTATGTCGAGGAAAACTTTCAGAAGACGGTGGGCTTTTTGATAAAAGCATAGGGGGATGATCGGTTTCGACGATGTGAGTTGAGATGGGTGAAGCGTGCCGAGGATGCAGGGTTATCTCGTTAACGCCCTCTGCAAAAAATTAAGTGCAGAATCTAAGCGCACTGACTTCGCACTCGCTGCCTAAGCGCGAGTTGCCGTCTGTCGGCCTGAGCATGCCTTTGGCTCAGTTACCGGCATCGACTTAAAAGGCCACTGCTGCTAGCCCTTGTTGCGGGGGCTGGTGGGACTTTTACGTGACTAGGTTCGTCGGTATATGTGTTTATGCAAGTACCGGAGCCGAAAAGTAGCGTTCGCATAAACTGCGCACGGAGAAGCCCCATCGAAGCCACATCGGACCGGGGTTCGATTCCCCGCATCTCCACGATCTCCCAACCGTCCGCTATCCCGTATTGGGTGCTGCGGTGATTATCGGTTCCAATCCAGAGGAAGAACCGCGGTAGGTTTCTACCACCCGGCAGGACGCCCCACGGCGTCACCTGCCGGGTATTTTTATGCCCAATTGTCGGTCTGCTCTGGGGCGTACCGGCGTGCCCGAGGGCGCTCAGGTGACCGCATTGTAATGAGAATGCCATCAGAGAAGACGAAAACGTACCCTATGCCGTAGTATCGAAGGGTAGATATCGTTGTTCGGCGTTGATTGTTCATTCAATCTCACCGGCAACATTCGAGAGCAACCACAGAGCCACCAAACGAGCCACAAAGTAGCCGGTCATACAGAATAGCCGCTCAGAGTGGCGCCACCGCTACGACGCGGTAGCTACACAGCCGCTATGACGACCACTCAAGGACACACCATGGAAAACCAGATTCCCGCCCCCTCCTTCCCGGAGCAGAACAACGCGAACTCCCCGCAGCCGGTACCTGCAGGCGTAGCACCCGGCGCTCCCCTCGGCGCAGCACCCGCTGGCCCCGCCCTGGGCGTGGCACCCGCTAATGTGCGCGACCGCGACGACAGCTACCAGCGCATCCCGGACATCTACCGGGTGCCGGCTGAGCACCGCCGCCCCTACGGTGAGACCACCGGCGACTTCCGCGGCCCTGGCTACTTCTACTCCATCGGCGCGTTCGGTGCCTCCCTGGGCGCCCTGGCGCTGACCCTCTACGCGTGGATTCAGGTCGCGGCACTCCACGCTGAGGCAAGGACCAGCTCCGGCGATTACAGCTCCTCTGCTTATAGCTCCAATCTGAGTCTGAGCCCCAACATCATGGTGATTGCTCTACTGCTCGTGGGTCTGATCCCGGTAGGCGTGTCTATCTGGCTTGCCATCTACTCGGCGAAGGTGAACGCCGGTCACACCACCAAGTACACCTCGAAGATGACGACCTTCAACATTCTGGCGTACATCATCTCGGGTCTGAGCCTGCTGGGTCTGCTCGGCACCCTCACGATGCTGTCCTAAAACAGGCAATACGTGCTCTCAAAGCGATAACAGCGAGGCGGCGGCTTTCCACTATCGGAAAGCCG
>FLSC01482995.1_pt1 | contig 23759 bp, 16 predicted proteins | sample 1550561 | NCBI WGS metagenome assembly FLSC01 (sample SAMEA4031775, study PRJEB14383) | metagenome | biome: human; feature: oral; material: saliva | place: Philippines | collected 2014 | reverse complement strand
CTCCTTGCCGCTGCTCTTCTGACTGCCGGGCTCGTTACTGGGCTCGTCGCCGGGCTGGGTGCGGACCTTGGTCACGTTGTAGCGCACGCGGGTACGCCAGGACAGGCCCTCGTTGTTATCGCGCAGGGGTAGCTCTTCAACGATGAGGTTGGTCAGCAGGGGTGATTCGAGGGGCAGGCCACCCAGGCGGTTGATCTGGGTGCGGACGATATCGGTCTTGTAGCGTCGTTGCTCGGCCAGGCTGATGTGGCCGTATTCCATGCCGCCGAGCAGTTCGGGTACGCCGGTTGCCGCGGCGCGTTCCTCTTCGGTGGCGAGCGCATCCGCCTGGATCCAGGGGTGGGGGCGGCGCGCTAGGGAGGGTACGGGTACGGAGATGACGTCTGCGAAGTAGAAGCGGCGCTTGGGGCCGATTGCGGTGATGCGCACTTCTGCCTGTTCGCCGACGATGCCGTGACGCACGAAGATGACACCCTGTTCGGTGCGCGCTACGAAGGCGCCGCCGTGCGCGGGTGCCTCACAGGTGACGGTGAGGGTCTGCCCGACGCTGTATCCGTCTACGTTGTTGGAGGCGGCAGGCGTGGTAGCAGTGTGGGTCACAGCATTGTCTCCTAAAGAATCACTTAATGTGAACTATTTTACACCGGATTGTACCTTTACTCCGGTTCCGACGCCCCGCAAGGGGCGCTTCATCAGTTGCAAAAGGCAAAGTCCAGGCGCTATGCGGGGTGCTCAAGCAAAGTTGCAGGGCAATTGACCGGGCTGGGCGCTAGGCAATTATTTCTAGGCGCTGGGCACCGGTTTCTGGGTACCAGGCGATTATTACGGCTGGCGTTTCTTCTCGCGCGCCACAGCGTCCGCCTCGTGTAGGCGGCCGCGGTACACCGCGTGGCGGTTGCTCTGAATCAGTTCACGGCCGCCACCGGCAGAACGAGTAATCTTCGGGGCGACAGCTGCCGTTGGGTCCTCTGCTTCTACCGTTGATTCTTCGCTGTGTAAACGCTGATCAAAAATCTCATCATACACCTCATCCTCGTGCATCGCCCAGGGCACGGTTGCCGTCATGACACCCGGCTCGTGCAGAAGCGCCCGCTTGAGGCGGCGCACCGTGCGGCGGTGCAGAAGACGCTGCCACCAGTGCTCCACCACGAACTCCGGCAGGTACACCACCAAAATATCGCGCGGCGACTTCTTGCGGCGGCGGCGAATATACGAGACGACCGCATCCACGGTGTTACGGTACGGCGAATCAATGACGGACAGCGGCACCGGAATACCGAGGGCGTACCAGCGCTTCTTCACAATCTCCAGGGCGGCGCGGTCGTTGTTGACCGTCAGCGCCTCAATCGTGGAGGGGCGACCGGCACGCGCATAGGAGAGGGCACGAACCGCCGGGCGGCGCACACGCTCCACGTACACGATGGCGTGCACACGCGAAGGCAGTGCCGCCACATCCGCAACGGATTCGGCGTTCAGGGGGATGTCCAGGGCGGCATCCACCGCATCGTAGTGGCGGCGAGTCACAACCATACCTCCAACCATCAGGGCAATCATTCCAAGGGAGAGCCACGCACCGGCGGCGAACTTCGTCACCACAACAATGACCAGCACCGCGGCGGTCACGACCACACCCACCGCAGAGACAGCGATATCACGAATCAGGGCGCGGCGCGGCATCTGTGCGAGGGTAATACGCAGCAGACGCATGCGGTAGCGCACCACCGCAAGCTGCACCAGCACCATGGACAGGCACATGCCCACGATGTACAGCTGAATCAGCGAGTACACGTCCGAGCCGAAAACGGTGGTGAGGAAAATTGAGAATGCCGACAGCGCCAGCACACCGTTCGCGTACAGGCCGCGCGATTCCACGCTGCGGAAGAACACCGGCAGGTACTGGTAATCAGCCAGCGACGAGGCAATCACCGGAAAGCCCGTAAACGCAGTCAGCGAGGCGATAATCAGCACGCCCACCGTCGCAAACACCAGCAGCTGCGCGAAGAACGGCACACCCTGATAAATCGCCAAAGCCACCTGGTACAGCGCCGGCTTCTGGTGGAAGTACTCCCCCGGCGTGTGCCCGTCAATGAACAAGAAACGAGTCGTATCGTGCACCATGTGCACGCGGGTTGCCGCCGCAAAACCGAGCAGGCTCACCAGCAGGACCGAGGTGATCAGACCCATCAGCATCATGGTGACCGCCGCATTATATTTCTTCGGGCGGCGGAAATACTTCACCGAATTAGAGATCGTCGAAACACCCGAGAACGCCACCAAGCCAGCAGAGAACGAACGTGACAGAAGTAGCACCAGCGCCAAGCCTTCCATGGCGTGATCGTGGTATTCGGGGGCAATCACGTAGGTTGCCGATTCAGCCAGCGGCAGAGTACCCGTAGCGGCACGAATCCAACCCACAATGAGGGTGGCCCCCAACAGCGCCAAGAAAACGTACAGCGGCCAGTACGCAATCTTTCCCAGCAGCTGCACGCCGCGCAACGCAAACAGCGTCAGGGCAACAATGAGCAGCACCGCAATAAGGGTGCGCCAATCCTGAATCTGCGGGTACAGCGCCACCAAAAACGAGGACGCCGAAGACATCGAAACCGCCACCGTGAGTATGTAGTCCATCAGCGAGGATGCACCCATCACGATCGAGGGTAGCGCACCCAGCTTGCGGTGCACCAGCTGAATATCGCCCTCGGAGGCAATCTGATTAATGTTGTAGCGGTAGGTGCCAATCACCAGCAGACCCACCATCGCCACCCCCAAACCAATCCAGGGCGAAAAAGCGAGCGCAGAGGCACCCGCGGCGGCAAGGGTCAGAATCATTTGGTCGGCGGCGTAGGCGACCGAGGAGATACCGTCGGCACCGAAAAGAGGCAGGGCGTAGCGCTTCGGCAGCGCGACTGCCGAAAGATTTCGCGTGCTGACCGGCTGACCGGTCAGGGCGATGCGCATCTTATCCCAACGATTCCTCACGCTGTTAAGGCTATCGGTCGCGGCTTCAAAGCTCAATTTTATTCAGCCGAATAGTGGGCATTGCGAGCGGAATATCACGGAGCCTCGGCGCGGAACCTCACCCGCCCATTACACTGGTAGAGGTAGGCGGTAACGCCTTATCGACACAAAACATCAACACATTCGGAGGGTTGTATGCCTCACTTCGTCATTATGGGTGCCGGGCGCGTGGGCGTCATGTTGGCGCGCACTCTGGAAGCTTCGGGGCATACGGTCGCCGTCATTGACCAGGACGAACGGGCTTTCCAGCCGTTGCGTAAGGGCTTTGAGGGCCGCCTTGTGACCGGTGTTGGCTTCGATGAGGACACCCTCAAGCGTGCCGGTATTACCGAGGCGTACGCTTTTGCCGCCGTCTCTTCGGGCGATAACTCGAATATTATTGCCGCCCGTGTGGCACGCGAAATGTTCAAGGTGAAGAACGTTGTGGCGCGTGTGTACGACCCGAACCGCGCCGAGTTCTTCCAGCGCATGGGCATTCCCACGGTCGCTTCGGTGCGCTGGTCCACCGACCAGGTGCTGCGCCGCCTGCTGCCCGAGCAGGCGCTCAAGGGCGACTTCCGTGAACCCTCGGGCCGCCTCATGCTCACCGAAATTCCGCTTGACGACGGCTGGGCAGGCCACGCCCTGACCAGCATCGAAAGCGCCGCCGGGGTGCGCATCGCCTACATCACCCGCTTTGGCGAGGGCATGCTCCCCCGCCCGGACAGCGCCTACCAGCAGGGCGATAGCGTGCACGTCATGATGCGCACCGACGACGTTGCGGACGTAACCCGCATCCTCTCTCGCCCGCCGCGCGTTGAAGACGAAGAAGCGGAGGCTGAGGGGGACTACGCCCCCGCCTCGGGCCACCGCAAGCATCCGCACCGCAAGCATCCGCACGCCCCGAAGAAACCCGCCGAGCAGAAGCACAACGACGGCCCCGTCATCGAGCATGAATTCCACCTCGGTGACGCTCCCCCGGAGCTGCCCGATCCCCTCGAACTCATCGGCCGCCATCGTGACCACTCGAAAGGTGAGAAATAAGTGAAGGTCCTCATTGTTGGTGCCGGTTCCGTGGGCGCCTCCATCGCTAAAGAGCTCATGATGAACGGCCACGACGTGACCATCATCGACTCCAAGCCCGAAGCCAAGAAGCGCGCCGATCTGCCCGGCGTGCGCTGGCATATTGGTGACGCCTGCGAGCTGTCCGTGCTGCGCCAGGTGCACCCGAACAAGGCGGACGTGGTCGTTGCCGCAACCGGTGACGACAAGGCAAACCTGATGACGTCCCTGCTGGCTCGTAGTGAGTTTGGTGTGCCCCGCACCGTGGCGCGTGTGAACAACCCGCGTAATGAGTGGCTTTTTGATGACTCCTGGGGTGTGGATGTTGCCGTGTCCACCCCGCGCCTGATGACCGCCCTCGTCGAGGAAGCCGTGGAAGTCGGCGACGTGGTGCGCCTGCTGACCCTGCAGGCTGGCGGCGCGACCCTTGCCGAGTACACGGTGCCGGACGGCCACCCCGTCATTGGTTACCGCGTGGACCACGTGCAGTGGCCCGTCGATACGGTGCTCACCGCCATCCTGCGTGACGGCGCGCCGATCCCGCCCAGTGCGGATGTGGCGATTGAGGGCGGCGACGAGCTGTTCTTCATCACGACCATCGCCGGTGAGGACCAGATCCGCGCACTGTTCGCATAGCGTTGTTTGAGGAGGCGAACGCCCCGGTCACCCTTCACGGGTACCGGGGCGTTCGCCTACTTTTATAAAGCTTTTGATGAAGTTGTGGGGGCGTGTCTTAGCGGTTCGCAGAGCTTTCAGGGCCTTCAGAACCTTCAGAGCCTTCAGACTCTGCGGCTACCTCAGCTTCTTCAACATCCGGTGCTTCAGTGTTCAGCGCCTCCTCGGGAGCCGACACACGCCACGCCAGCCACACGCCCAAAGCGTACAGCGGCAGACCCATGATCAGGCGGGTCGCGCCCAGCGCCTCCACATTATTCGCGAAGTACAGGGGCACCTGCACGGCAAGGCGCAGCATCATCAGCACGGTAATAATCCAGGTCGCCAGCATGTACTGGCGCAGACGCACCGGGTTCTGGCGCCAGCTCAGCGCCTCACCACGAATGACCGCGAAAATCAGACCCATCAGCGGCCAACGCACCAGCATCGACAGCAGATACGCCAGAATGTACACGCCGTTCGTCCAGAAGCCGACCACAAAGTAGTCGCTCGCATTACCGGTACGGTACGCGGCAAACGCACAGATTGCCACGCCCACCAGACCGGTCAGCGCACTCACCAGCTTAGAGCCCTGCACCAGGCGAATCAGCGTGAACACGCCCGCCGCAGCCAACGCCGCAATCAGGGACAGGTTCAGCTCCTTCGTCACGGTGAACAGCACCAGGAACGCCACTGCGGGCAGGGAGGATTCCACCAGGCCGCGCCAGCCGCCGATAGCGTGCAGAATATCCACGTCGCCGTTAGCGGTGCGGCGCATATTCGCGCCCATGGAGGCGCTCAGGCTCTGCGCCAGCTGGTTCTCCTCCCGCACCGGGGCATCTGCGGTGCTAGGTGCGGGGTTAGCGTTCGGATCGGGCTGGGTCGAAGACTGCTCAGCGCTCATATTTTCCCTTCTCCACAAAGAATTGCGGCACAATCTCATAGCGCGGGTTATAAATCACCGGCTGATGCGCCCTCACAGACACCACCCCGGAACAGCGCAGCAGCGCACCGGCATGCACGCCGGGCACCATCTGCTGGCCCTGCCACTTGAGCATGACCCTATCCCCCGGATTAAACGGCGCATAGGGCGGGAAAGACACCTCGTGCGGTTCCTGCACTGCCACGGTCGCCAAAGAGGCCGTGTTCAGATGGTGCTGCTTCTTCGGGTCCTCGGATTCCTCCTCGAAATCCTCACCGGGCGGCTCCACAATCGGCATACCAATCAGCGCCAGCGGGCTCGACCACTGCAGCGGCTTCGACTTAGCCACCACCAGCTCGGCACGGTACATCGGCTTATCCTGGGCGGTCGGCAACCATACCTGCTCCACGCGTCCGGCAAGGCGTACGCGAAAGCGCTCGGGGTACCCGGGAGCAAGAATCTGCTCCTCAGGAACCGCGAGCGCACTCGGGTAGTTCGAGAACTCAGGCATTAGCCAATCTCGGTAATCTCAGGGCCGCGGCGAGGCATCGGGCGCAGCTTGCTGTGCTCGTTCTCGGTTTCTTCCTCAACGGCGGGCTCTTCCTCAGCCGCAACGACCAGGTCGGCGGGCAGAGTCATGGGCAACAGTTCACGCGGCGGGCGCGGGTCGTCGCCACGGTCCACCACGACGGTGCGGAATACTTCCTCTACGGAGGCGGCAGCCTTGTCGTCACCGAGCACAGCCGCGCCGGAGATGACGCCGCGCAGGAACCAGCGGGGGCCGTCCACACCCACGAAGCGGGCGATGCGCTCGCCGGGCTGGCCGTCCGGGGTGACGGCGGGCAGGCGGGTCAGCATCTCGGCACCGAATACGCCGGCGTAGATTTCGACAACGCCGCCCTGGGAGGCGACGGATTCGGTCAGGTCGTGACGGATGTCGTCCCAGATGCCGGTGGTGCGCGGTGCGGCGAATGCCTGCACCTGCAGGGTTGCGCCGTCGCGGGTGATGGTTGCGGCGATCACTGCGCCGGTTGCGTCGTCAGTTTCGAGGCGCAGGTTCATGCCGTCGAGTAGCTTAATGCGCAGCGCACCCAGGTCGACGTAGTCTTCGAGGTCTTCGGCGGTGACTTCTTCAATGTCGTGCGGACCGTTGACGCGGTCGTACTTGATGACCTCGGGAGAGTTCTCCTCTTCCTTCAGCTCCTCAACCTCGACGTTGGTTTCCTCAATCTCTTCGGCGACAGCCTTGTCGATGGCGGCCTTTTCAGCCTCCTCGGCGCGCTTCTTCTTACCAAATCCGAACATGGTATTCCTACTTTCACCGCACGCAGGGTGCGGGGGTTTCTTCTCTTCTCTCGTGCGACGATCGCGGTGAGAGCAGACTAGTGGATTCCGCTGGAGCCGAAGCCGCTGGAGCCGCGTTCGGTCTGTTCCAGTTCATCCACCACGGTAAAGGTTGCGTGCTCGTACTTCTGAATGACCAGCTGGGCGATGCGGTCGCCGCGCTGCACGTGGAAGGACTTGGTCTTGTCAGTGTTGAGCAGGGTGACCATCAGTTCGCCGCGGTAGCCGGAATCAACGGTGCCGGGTGCGTTCACAATGGTGATGCCATTCTTGGTCGCCAGGCCGGAGCGCGGGTGCACCAGACCGACATAACCTTCGGGCAGGGCGATTGCCACGCCGGTGGGGACGAGGGCACGTTCGCCCGGTTCCAGCTCGAAGTCGATGCGGGAGCGCAGGTCAGCGCCGGCGTCGCCGGGCTTTGCGTAGGCGGGTGCGGGCAGCTCGGGGTCGAGCAGCTTAATGTGGACGTTTACGGGGGTCATCATGGTCAATACTCTAACCTTTCGCGGGTGTCTGTGCCATCACCTCGCGCTGTGTTGAGGCTCTACTGCGGGGTGTTTTCGTTACGTGTTCGCGTTGAGCACGTGCCACAGCGTGCCCTGGTGTATCACAGTGTGTCATGGTGCGCCACAGCGTGCCGTGGTGGGTACACACGCGGCGCTGTTCTTGCGTGCGCGACTTTCACATACGCGCTTTCACATGCTCAACGGCACATACTCAACGGGGCGGGTGCACTCAGCACTCGCCCCGTCATGAGGTGTATGTCGGGTGGGTGTTAGCCCTTCCCTAAAGTTTTAGCCCTCGCACTCGATGCAGTAGGACAGGCCGCCCTCTTCGCGTGCAATCTGCGAGCGGTGGCGCACCAGGAAGCAGGATGCGCAGGTGAACTCGTCGTCCTGAGCGGGCAGAACAACAACGTTCAGCTCCTCGTTGGAGAGGTCAGCACCGGGCAGCTCGAAGCTTTCTGCTGCGCTGTTCTCGTCTTCGTCCACCGCACCGGACTGCATCTCGGAACGGCGGGCGTTCAGCTCCTCGTAGGACTCTTCGTTCTGCTCTTCGTCCTGCTTGCGAGGTGCATCGTAATCAGTTGCCAAACTTTCACGCTCCGTTGGTTCTGTGGCTGTGTGTTGGGACTAGGCCACGCTGGTTTATTGAGTGCTCTAGGTGCCGCCGGTGTGTAATTAACCCTGACGGCATGCCAGGTATTGTTCACCATTGGCACCCTATTTGTCTAATCCTGGGTAGGCTTTGGACTGTTTAGGCGTCACATTCTATCTTTTTCGGTGCGAAAAGTACATGTTTTTTTGGTGAAAATCCCGCCTCCGCTACTGATTTACCGCGCTTTCACGGTACCCTGGTAGGTAGTTTGCGTTCCGTGCAACACATTCACGAACGCGTCCGGTTCACCTATGGAGGTTCTCATGCTTGAACTGCGTCTGATTGGCGTTCACGATGACGGCGAAAATCTGGTGCTTGAGTCTGCTGACGGCACCCGCTTCTTGCTGCCGATTGACGCGAACCTGCGCACGAGCATCACCAAGGCTCGCCGTATTCAGCCCGCCCGCGGTCTGGGCGCTAAGGGCACCTACGGTCCGCGCGATATTCAGACCCGTTTCCGTCAGGGTGCCTCCGTTGAGGAAATCGCTGAAGAGTCCGGTTGGGAGCCGGAGCGCGTGCGCCGCTACGAGTGGCCGATCGTTGCTGAGCGTGCCCACATTATTCGTGCCGCTCAGAGCGTGAAGATCGGTCGCCGCAGCTCCGCTTCGGGTACCGCACAGATTCCCGTGACCCTGAGCGCCCGCATTGAGGAAGTCTCCGAGCGTTACGGTTTTGAGGACGCAACCCAGGACTGGACCACCCGCCAGCAGGAGAACGGCCAGTGGCGCGTTGAGGTTGATATTGCGCTGAAGGATTCAGTGCGTCAGAACCTGCCCGCGCAGGTCGTCTTCCCCGCACGTTGGGTGTACAACCCGGCGAACCAGGGCCTGTACGCGTCGAATGAGGCGGCGTACTTCCTGATGGGCAATAGTGAGGACGCTGTTGCCGCCGCCGCGAAGAAGGCTCCCGTGGAGGTTCCTCCCGCCCGCCTGCCGAAGGCACCCGAGCCTGCACCGGCACCGCTTACTTCTTCTGAGAGCGCTGACGAGCGTAAGCTCAAGGAGCTTCTGGAGCGTGCCCGCTCGGTGCGCCCGGCACAGGTTGAGGAGCCCGAGGTGTTCGTGCACCGCGAGCCCGCTCAGCCCGCTGAGCCTGTAGCACCGGCTGCGCCTGCTGCACCTGCCCCGGTAGCACCTGCGGCACCGGCTGCGCCCGAGCCCACCGCAGAAACCACGGTAGAAACTACCGACCCGCTGGCTGTGGATTCGGAAGCACCCGTTGACTCCGTTCCGGTCGAGTCCTTCACCCTGCCGGCACCCATCGAGGACGCACCCGCCGCTGAGGTTGCTGAGGCACCCGTTACTGAGGCGCCCGCTACTGAAGCACAGGCCGAGCCCCCCTCCGCCGCGCCTGCATCTGAGGAGAAGCCCAAGCCTTCCTCTTCGAAGAAGCAGCGCGTGAGCGTTCCGGCTTGGGATGACATCATCTTCGGTAGCCGCAAGTAAGCGCCCTCGCGCCGCTCAATAAAGGGCATCTAGGCGAGAATATCTAGACATACGAAAACCGCTGGTTATTCACCCGAATAACCAGCGGTTTTCTATGCCCTCTGATGCTTTAGAAGACTAGTACTTTAGAAAGTCTTGAGCATGCGCAACGGCACCAGACGCTCAGCGTCCGTCAGCGAACCGTGCTGACCAACCATGTGCAGGGCACGCTCCTGATAGTGGCGCATATCGTACAGCGCCCAATCGTCGCGAGCGCACACCATCAGGTCGCCAATGCGGCCGCGCGCCGCATCCGTAATGACCGGGCCAAAGTAGCCGGCGCGTATCAGTTCGCGAGAGTCAATCACCCAGGCGCGCTCGCCCCAGTACTGCGCCCAACGCTGAGCGGTGGCGGTGCGTGCGGCCTCCGAGGTGTCTTCGAGGTACAGGTGCACGGCGCGCGGTTCACCGGCGGTCATTGTGATGTTGCGGGTCAGCTCCTCCACGCCAGAGTAGTCGATGCGCTGATGCTCGGGCACGTTCACCATGCCGTGATCGGCGGTCACGAAGAGTGCCGCCCACGCCGGGGCGCGCTCCGCCAGACGCTTCAGCGCCGAGTTCAGTTCCTCCAGCTGCTGCAGCCATTCGTCACTGCCCACGCCGTAGCGGTGGCCCGCTGCATCAATCTCGCCCCAGTACAGGTACACGGTGGTCGGGGTGCGGCTGGATAGCGCCTCCAGGGCGTAGGTGACGCGGGCGTTATAGCCGACGGCGTCCACGAAGTCGCCGCCGCGCAACGCCGCCTCCGTCAGGCCGGTACCGCGGTACTTGCCTAGCGAAATGGTGAGCACGCGGCGGTTTTCGTGGTGGCGTTCCAGCACGGTTGGCAGCGGCTGCCAGGCGTGCGGATCCACGGACTGGTCCCAACCGGACAGGTGGTTCATGACCGAGCCCGCTCCCCCATTACCGGCAGGGTTGCGCACCTCGTAACCGGCGATGCCGTGCGCGCCCGGTGCCGTGCCGGTACCCAGCGAGGTCAGGGAGGCGGCGGTCGTGGTGGGGAACGCGGCGTCCAGCGGGCCCAGGTTCAGGGTCTTACGCAGAGCGGGCGCGTAGCCGCCGTAGCTGTTGATGAGCTGCTCGCCCAGACCGTCCACCATGACCACGCAGGCGTGACGGAAAGACGCCGGGTCAACGTCCTGCTCCACGAGGCGACCGGCAAGGTTCAGCGGGTCGGCTACAGAGTTGAATGCCGGGTCGGCGTCCAGGGCGTGCACGGGGCGCGCCAGGCTTCGCTGAGCCACCAGAGAGGAGGCGGACTCCAGCACATCGGCGATGCTATTGCTGCCGTAGGCGGGCGCGGGGGGCAACGGCGCGCCCAGAACATCGTGCAGAGTGGGCTGTTCGGTGCGGGACGGGGCCGTCATAGGTTCCTCTCAGGGTGTCTGTCTCAGGGTGCTTACCGGTGCTGTTTACCGGCGGGTTGCGTACATGCGGGCACGGTGCAGAGCACGCGCAAACTGCTGCGCACGCTGAACCGACTCCGGGCCGTCAGCGGTCGCAGAAACACGCACCGCAATGTCCTCACGGCGCGCATCGCCGGTGAAGCCGTGGTCGGCATTGCACTGCGGATCCTGGCAACCGGCAGGAGCCAGCTCCATGTGTAGCGAACCGGTCCAGGCAATCTGGAAGGAAATCTCAGTCGGGGCGGTGCTACCGGCGTTGTACGCCTGCGGCTGGCTGAAACCGTAGCTGATGGTGACCGCGTTCAGGGCGCTCAGGTGCACCGCCTCCACGCTCACATGCGCCACGGTACCCTGCGCGTCACCCTCAAGGTGCTGATCGTCCAGGTGCGCAAAGATGACGTGCTCACCGCACAGCACCATCACGGTGATGTGGCGGTGAAAATCATCGCGAGAGAAGTGGGTTTCATGCTGTACGAAGTGTGCGTCCGGGTTCATGCCCGCCAGCGCGTCATCCACCACTTCCAGCACGAGGTCGGGGTAGAAACCGGCATGCTTAATGTCTGCGACCAGTTGCTCGCGTTCGGGGGTGGTGGCGTACATCGTACCTCTTTCGTGCGGTGCCCTCATGAGGCGACGTCGGTCGGCGCACACGATGAAGGCGGTTAGGTATTACTCCCCTCTACCTTAGAGGGTTCCAGCCGGGCTGTGCTACTTGACCACGCTAATGCATGCGCATATGACGGCGTGCGCTCCCCCGGTACGCTTCGGTTACAGCCCCGCGACCGGCTTGGCGTACCCCACAGATGACGCTGACCAGCCAGCCCGTCTGACCCGCTCCCACCCGCTAAAATAGGAGGAGCGAAAACACACCGACACGAGGAGATATATGGCTCGCCGATCCAAATCCGCCGTCAGCGACTACCCGGTGGATGTGGTAGAGAATATCGTCGACATCGACGTATCCGCCGAGATGGAAACTAGCTTCCTGGAATACTCCTACTCGGTGATTTATTCGCGCGCCCTCCCCGACGCCCGCGACGGCCTCAAGCCCGTGCAGCGCCGCATCCTCTACATGATGCAGCAGATGGGTCTGCGCCCCGACAAGGGCCACGTCAAGAGCGCCCGCGTGACCGGCGAGGTCATGGGTAAGCTCCACCCGCACGGCGACGCCGCCATCTACGACGCCATGGTGCGCCTCGCCCAGCCCTTCGCGCTGCGCCTGCCCCTCGTTGACGGTCACGGTAACTTCGGCTCCCTCGACGACGGCCCGGCAGCCGCCCGATACACCGAAGCACGCATGGCACCCGCCGCGCAGGCACTCACCGCGGACCTCGAAGAAGACGTGGTTGACTTCGTACCGAACTACGACAACCAGTTCATGCAGCCCTCCGTGCTGCCCGCAGCATTCCCGAACCTGCTCGTCAACGGCACCACCGGCATCGCGGTCGGCATGGCAACCAACATGGCGCCGCACAACCTGCGCGAAGTCATCGCAGGTACCCGCCACCTCATCGCCCACCCCGAGGCGACCCTCAAAGACATCATGAAGTTCATCCCCGGCCCCGACCTGCCCACCGGCGGCACCATCGTGGGTCTGGGAGGCATCCGTGACGCCTACGAAACCGGCCGCGGCACCTTCAAGACCCGCGCAAAGGTCTCCATCGAACAGGTCAGCCCCCGCAAGCAGGGCATTGTCGTCACCGAACTGCCGTACATGGTCGGCCCCGAAAAGGTCATCGAAAAAATCAAAGACGGCGTCAACTCCAAGAAGCTCACCGGCATCTCCGACGTGGTCGACCTGACCGACCGCACCAACGGTCTGCGCCTCGTCATCGAAATCAAGAACGGCTTCAACCCCGAGGCGGTGCTCGCCGCCCTCTACAAGCACACCCCGCTCGAGGATTCCTTCGGCATTAACAACGTGGCGCTCGTGGACGGTCAGCCGCAAACCCTCGGCCTGCTCGACCTGATGCGCGTGTACATTGACCACCGCCTAAACGTGGTCCGCCGCCGCACCGAATTCCGCCTGGGCAAGCGCACCGACCGCCTGCACCTGGTGGAGGGCCTGCTCGTGGCAATCCTCGACATTGACGAGGTCATCCAGATCATTCGTGAATCTGATGAGACCGCCCAGGCACGCGAAAAGCTGAAGGCCGTCTTCGACCTGACCGACACCCAGGCGAACCACATTCTGGAGCTGCGCCTGCGCCAGCTCACCAAGTACTCCCGCCTGGAGCTGGAAGCAGAACGCGACACCCTGCAGCAGGAAATCTCGGAATTGCAGCGTATCCTCGGCTCCGATGCGGCGCTGCGCGAACTGGTCTCCGACGAGCTCGCCGAGGTCGCCGAACGCTACGGCACCGACCGCCGCACCCAGCTCAAAACCAAGGACGACATGCAGGTCGCCATTGAGGCAGTCACCGCGCAGTCCAAGGCGAAAAAGAGCCTGGGCCTCGCCCTCGAAATCGCGGACGAGCCCTGCTGGGTGCTGCTCTCCGCCTCCGGCATGATGGGACGAACCCCCGGCAAACCCATCCGCGAGGCGCTCGTGGATCCCGGCAAGCGTTTCAAGCACGACGTGTTCGCCTCGATTGTGCCGACCACCGCGCGCGGTGAGATCGGTGCTGTGACCTCCGCGGGACGCATGGTGCGTCTGTCCGTCATGGACATTGCGGTGCTGGACGAGAACGGCGGCACCCCCTCCATGGCCTCGGCGGTGAAGGCAACCGAGCTGGTTCAGCTCGCCAAGGGTGAGAAGCTGGTCGCCCTCGTACCGCTGAACACGGTACTGGCGTTGACAACCGCGGGCGGCGTGATCAAGCGCCTCAACCCGGATTACCCGCTGAACCAGACCGAGTGGGACATCATGAAGCTCAAGGACGGCGACGACATCGTAGCCGCCGCCCCCTGCCCCACCGACGACATGGTTCTCACCTTCCTCACTCGCGACGCGAAGCTGCTGACCTTCGACGCGGCGAAGGTCCGCCCGCAGGGACGCACCGGCGGCGGTATCGCGGGCATCAAGCTTGCCGACGGCGACCGCCTCATCGCCCTGGGTGTGACCGCGCCCGGCGACGCGGCGGAGGTCGTGACCGTCACCAACGGCAAGGACGGCCTGGCGAGCGCCAAGGTCACCGCCCTGAGCGAGTACCCGCAGAAGGGCCGCGCAACCGGCGGTGTGCGTGCGCACCGTTTCCTCACCGGTGAGAGCCAGCTGGCTCTGGCGTGGGTGGGCGTGGGCCCGGCGAAGGCGGCGTCCTCCGGCGGTGTGGCTCGTTCCCTGCCGACCGAGCACGGTGCCCGTGACGGTTCCGGTGTGATGCTCACTCAGAGCATCGGCATTGTGGGCCCGAACTATGCGGCTGTTTCTGCTGCGATGGCGGTTAGCCCGGAGGGTGAAAAGCTCTTCTAGGCGCGCCGTTCACGGCCTTTCGACCTTAGGTTGCTAACGAAGCCTGGGGGAATCCGCGCAGATATAACGCGCAGAGCAATGTGCCCAGAAAATTTTGCACAAAGAAATGCCCCGGTACTTTCACGAAGTACCGGGGCATTCCTCGCAGTTTCTTGCGTTCAATCTCGCCCGCGATGGCTACGCTCAGCTGCGTTTAGAGGCGAACCACCTCATCGCAGCGGGCAATATCCTCAGGACGGTGCGACACCAGAACCGTAGCCACGGAGCTGGAGCGGGTCGCCGCATCCAGGTCAGCCATCAGCGCGCGGGCAGACTCAGCGTCCAGGTGCGCGGTCGGCTCATCCAGCAGCAGCACCGGCGAGTTCACCAGCAGGGCACGAGCCACCGCCAGACGCTGACGCTGACCACCGGAGAGGAAGGAACCGCCAGCACCCACCGGGGTGCGCAGGCCCTGAGGCAGAGCGTCAAACCACTCGCCCAGACCTACACGGTGCAGAACCTCAATCAGCTCTTCCTCGCTCGGGCGATCCGAACGGTCACGAGCCAGCATCAGGTTACCCTCAAGGGTCGACTCGAAAATGTGAGCCGCCTGCGGGCACCACGCCGCGTAGCCGCGCAGCTGCTCACCCTCCAGGACCTCACCGGAAGCCAGCACGCGGCCGGACTCCAGCGGCAAGAAGCCCAGAACGGTGGCAAGCACCGTAGACTTACCGGAACCGGAGGGGCCGGTCACCGCAGTCCAGGAGCCCGCGCGGGCGTTCATGTTCAGGTCGGTGAAGACCGGGTGATCCATGCCGGGCCAGCGGGCGGCAGCGTCCTGCAGGCTCAGTGCCGGGGCGGGGTCGGTGACCTTCACGCCGAGTTCCTGCGGGGTTCCGCAGCTGACCAGGGTGGGTTCGCCGGGCTTCGGCGGGCGCACAGAGCCAGCCTTAGAATCCGACTGAGCGCCAGCATTAGAATCAGCCTGAGCGTCAGCCGCGGATTCGGGGCGATCAAAGCGGTGGGCGCGCTGACGGTCAGCTTCCAGCAGCTCCTCCATCTCGGCCTCCGCGCGGGCACGCAGACGCTCAACACGACGCGGCAGAACGTGGGTGTCCACCTCAGCCTCGGTCGGTACGGAACGCTTCAGGGTCGAGACGGCAACAATACCCTCCAGGGATACGTCGCGCACGCTCGGGGCAACCGTCGCGAGCAGGCGGCTGAACGCGGGCCAGGAGCGGACCGCCTCAACATGGCCCAGGGAGCTTTCCAGCATGCCGGTGCACAGCAACACCACGATTGCCGCCTCGGGGGCACGCACGGCGCCGTCAACAGCCAGCGGGTACGCAATGACTGCGCTCGCCAGAGCCGCACCGAACCAGCTGAGGGTCACGAGGGTACGACCCACGCCCTGAGCGGTCGAGCCCTTCTGCAGGGCGGACAGGTTCTCGGCATCCAGGGCGCCGTTAGCCTTCTCAGCGGTGGTTGCCACGCCGTTAGCGCGCAGATCCTCAGCCGCCGAAAGCATGCCGGTACCCAGGCGCAGCATCTGCGCGGTGGAGCGGCGAGCCAGCGCCTCCGCACGGGCATCGGCGCGAAGCACAATCCACGGAGCCACAAAAGTGCTGACCAGCACGGCAAGCAGGACCGGAATCAGAGCCTGCGGCAGGATGCACGCGGTCGTAATCAGCGCCGCAATCATGACCAGCAGGTGCGCGGCCGGCGGGATAATAACGCGCGGCACGCCGTCACGCAGCTCATCAATACCGCCCACGAGGCGTTCGAGTAGCGCGTCACCACGCAGCAGGGCACGCACGCTGCTCACGCTCTGCCATGCGCCAACCCAGGCGCGCAGACGCAGAATATTTGCGGCGGCAAGAACCTTCGAGTGGGTCATCAGACGCTCAGCGTAGCGGGCGCAGGCACGACCCAGACCGAAGAAACGCACGCCCACAATGGCGACCATCAGGTACATCATTGCCGGGCCCTCGGCGGCGCGAACAATCAGCCAGCCGGACAGCGCGGTCAGTGCCGCCGCCATCAGGGAAGTAATCGCAGCCATAATCACCGGGCCGGTTGCGGCGCGAACACCAATACCGGTTAGTTCCTTCAGGGTGCGCAGGCTTGTGAACAGGCCGGCAGGCTCGGCTTCCTGAACCTCGGCAGTTGCGGAGGCGCCCGCCGGGGCGGTGCTTTCAGCCTCGTACTCTTCCCGATCCTTGAGCAGGTGCGCGGGGGCTTGCTCAGGAACCGCAACGCGGGCAGTGTTCGCCTCGGCGGTCCAGGTGTAGCCCCGGGCGGTCTGCACGGCACGAACGAGGGTGTCGCAACCAGCCGCAAGCTCCTGCTCGTGGGTCACAATCAGCACGGTTGCGCCAAGTTCCGCCAGGCGGTGCAGGGCGCGGGTCACCAGGTATGCCGAGTAGGCGTCCAGGTGCGCGGTCGGCTCATCCACCAGGACGGTCAGCACGGTCTGCTCACCGCCGGCACGGTAGATAGCCTCGGCACGAGCCAGGGTGCGCGCCACGGCGAGGCGGCGCGCCTGACCTGCGCTGAGAGCACCGGGCTCAAGGGCGGTGAGCTTCTCCATGCCCAGCTGAGCCAGCGGACCAACCAGCAGCGCGGACTCGGCATTGGTGACGGACAGCTTCTTGGAGTCCATCGCTTCACCGAGCAGAGCGGCTGCACGCTCACGCTCCGCCTCGGTGGCGCTGAGCGCGTAGAGAGCCATTTCAGTCTGCACGGTGGGTGCAGTGAAGACCGGCGACTGCGGAATAACCAGGGTCGTTCCCAGACCGGTCACGCTACCGGTCACGTGCACGGGCTCCTCCGAGCCGGTGGGCACCAGACCCTCGCGCACAGCACCGGAGAACACGTTCAGCAGGGTGGACTTACCGCAACCGGATTCACCCATCACGCCGATTACCGCACCGCGCTCACCCTGGGCAGTAGTAACGCGACGGTCCAGATTCAGGGACAGGTTAGTCAGCACGGCAGGACGTGCCGGGTAGCTCACCGACAGGTCCTTAACCTCAATGGTGGAAGGCTGAGCCTCTTCACTCTCAGGTGCAGCACTGTCCGCAGCGGCGGAGGGCAGGGGCGCATCAATAATCTTCTGGGCGCTACGCAGGGCGGCAACGCCGTCCTCCGACTGGTGGTAGGCGGCACCCACATCACGCAGCGGCTGGTAGCATTCGGGAGCCAGCAGCAGCACAAGAATTGCGGTGTCCAGGCCCAGGGTGCCGTTGACCAGGCGCACACCAATCAGCACAGCAATCAGCGCCACCGAAATAGTGGTGATGAGCTCCAGCGCCAGCGAAGACATGAAGGCGCTACGCAGGGTCTGCATGGTGCGTTCGCGGTAACGCTGGCCGAGCGCGTTCATGGCGCGGGTCTGTGCACGCTCACGGCCCAGACCGATAATGACGGGCAGGCCGCGTACCAGCTCCAGAATATGGTCGGAGAGGCGGTGCAGTTCAGCCTGAGCTTCTGCGGTTTCGTCGCGGGTGTTCTTACCAATCAGGATCATGAACACCGGAATGAGCGGCAGGGTGCACGCCAGCACCATTGCGCTCATCCAGTCCAGGGACGCCACAACGACCCAGAGCATGAACGGCACAACCGCGGTGGAGACGAACGCGGTCAGCGTCTTGGTGTAGTAGTCATCCAGGGCGTTCAGGCCGCGAGAAAGCAACACAGCGGTCGCGCCGGTACCTTCGGGGGTGTCTGCGCCACCGGTGGCGAGCACACGCTTGAGCAGCGAGGAACGAATCTGAGACTTCGCCCCGGAGGCGGCACGCTGCGCGCTCACAGCCAGCAGGTAGTCGGTGCCCGAGCGGACGAGTAGCGCAATGACGGCGACCGCAATCAGGCCGGGGGTAATGGTGTCTGCGTCCCCGAAGATGCCACCGAGGCCGAGCAGCCAGCCGCCGTGCGCCTCCAGCTGCGCCTGCGCGGAGCCGGAGAACTCAATGTAGGCGCGGTATACGTCCGGGGCGCTGGTCTCTTTGAGGCGCGCATGCTCGGCGGCGACAGCGGCGAAACCGGCGTGTGCCGCCCGGGCAATAATTACAGCCAGGGCGGCACTGAAAAGCACCGTTGCGAGGGTGTGCACGGCGGTGATGATGCCGAACGTGCTGAGGGTTTTACGGGCGTCAGGGCCCAGGGGCGGGCGACGGTCAGCGCGGTCGTTGCGCTTTCCTTCGGTCACCTCTGGTACCTCAGTGTTCTGATGTTTGTCAGCATGACGCGGTGTGTGCGTTCGACTCACGTGTTGTCCTTAGTCTTCTGCTGTTTTTACCTCCCATTAGTTTAAGGCTTGGGCTATCTAATACCTATTTGACCAGTCAGGTTTCAGCTAATTGGCTGGTCCTCACCCAGCGCTAGTTCTAGCCGCGCATCGCGTCGGCGGGGCTCTTGCGGGACGCCACCCACGCCGGGTACGCCGAAGACACCAGACCGGTGAGGGCACCAACGCCCACGCCGAGCACCACGAATCCCGGGGAGAGGACCGCCTGCCAGCCCTGCACGAGCGAAAGAATGATTGTCGCAATCATGCCGGAGCAGGCGCCGATGGAGCCGCCGAGTACACCGAGCATGACGCCCTCCATAAGGAAGATGCGGGCAATCAGCCATTTACTCGATCCGATAGCGCGGCGTAGCGCAATTTCTGCAGTGCGTGATTGCACGGACAGGTACATGGCGGTTGCCGCCGAGAGGGAAGCGAGCACCAGCAAAATCCCGGAGAGCACACCCACGTACAGACCCAGATCCGAGGCGATGGACGCGCGTAGGCTCTGCAGGTCGGAGGGGGTTTCCACGTTGATCTGGCTGGGTTCAGCGGGTTTGAGGGCCAGCGGAATGGCCTTGGCGACCGCCTTGCCGTAGCCTCGTTCGGTTTCGGCAATGTAGGTCACCTGGCCGCGTCCGGTGCGCTGAAGTGTGCCCGGCGAGACAATGACCGAGTTCCTGAATTCGTAGCCGCTATTGCCGGGGTCAAAGAGGCCGATGACCGGCATCAGCTGGCCGTCCACCCAGATGCTCACACCGGGTGCCACCTGCGGCAGCCCACCGAGTTTAATGCCGTACTCAACGGCGGGCAGCTCGCCGGGGCGGGGCTCGGTTGTGGCGTTATCTGCCGCCTTATCTTCGGGAATAATGCCGAGGGCACGGGCAGCAGAAACCGAAACGATAGCGCCCGAGAGCTGCTCGGCACGTTGACGGTCGGCAACGTTCTCCTGGGTGAGGGTCGAGTTCATCTGTTCGAGCGCGCGCAGGGTTTCGGGGTTCATGCGGGCACCGATTTGCTCGAGCCTGGTCTTCGAGGTGGAAGTGAGTCCAATCGCCGTTTTGGGTTCGTCCTCGTAGGGGCTGAACCGGGTGATTCGCACGTCGGCGGGTGCCACGCTGCTGACGAATCCGGTGTTCTTCACGTAGTCCAGCGCGCTAATACGGTCGGCTACATTCTGCGCGGATTCGCCCTGCCGGTAGGTTCCGAGCATGTTCTGGTCATTGTCCCGGTCGCTGATGTAGAGCGTGGATTGTTCGGAGCCGAGCAGACGCTGATTCACCTGGTAGCTGGCGGATTCGCTCATGCCGGAGGCGCTGATGAGTCCGCCCACGCCCAGCGCGAAGGACAGGCCCAGCAGCAGGGTGCGTAGCGGTCGTGAGGTGAGCGCAGAGATTGCCTCGATGCTGTCGTCGGTGAGGAAGCTTCCGCGGCGGTGCGTAGCGGGCTTCTCCCCCGGTGCGAGGCTGGCGGGAGCATCAACCGGGGTATCCGTTTCAGCCGACACAACCTCAGCGGCAGGCACCGTAGCCGAATCGGCACGGCTCTGCTCGTGTAGCCGCCCATCCTCAATGCGAATCACGCGGCGGGCAGCGGCGGCGACCTCCGGGTCGTGGGTAATGACCAGTACGGTGCAGCCGGTCGCGTTAATGCGCTGCAGAATCTCAATGACCTTGGCGCTATTGTGGCTGTCCAGGTTGCCGGTGGGCTCGTCGGCAAGAATCAGCGGCGGGCGCGTGGCGAGGGCGCGGGCAATGGCGCAACGCTGCTTTTCGCCGCCGGACAGGTACCGGGTGCGGATGCTGGCGCGGTCGCTCAACCCCAGAAATTCTAGGGTTTCTTCGGTGCGTTGCAGGCGCTCGCTGTAGGGTACGCCCTGCACGCGCAGGCCCATGGAGGCGTTGGTCGTGCTGGTTTCGTCCAGTAGCATGTTTGAGGATTGGAAGATGAAGCCGAGGTGGTCTCGGCGCATTTCGTCGCGTTCTCTGTCGCTGAGTCCTTCCGTGTTTTTGCCGAAGAGGCTGTAGGTTCCGCTGGTGGGAGTGTCGAGCAGGCCAATGGCGTTGAGCAGGGTGGATTTACCGGATCCGGAGGGTCCGATAATGGCGAGGAATTCGCCGCGTTCGACCACCAGGTCGAGGTGGTCGAGGACTGCTCGTTCGCTCCCCTCGAAAACACGGGTAATGCCGTGCATTTCGATAGCGGGCGCGGTACCGAGCCCGGCGGCAGGTGTAGCGGCGGACGCTACGTTGGGCGCAACTGTAGGCGCACGTCCCGGGCTTGCGTCTGGGGTTCTATCACGGCGGCTCATGAGACAAGCACCTTCTGTCCCGTGCTGAGGTTCGCGTTGATGGCGGCGTATCCGCCGGCGGTGCGGAGGACCTCAACGTTGACTCGTTCGGTGGCGGGCGCATCCTTGCTGGTCGAGGTGGAGCTTCCGCCCTTTTCAACGAGCACGTAGGTGCCCTGGGAGTCCTGGCGTACCGCGGTAGTCGGCACGGCGAGGGTGGTTGAGGTGTTGCCCTTACTGGTGATGGATGCGCTCTGCCCCGGAGTGAGCTTGCTCGGGTCGTCGGCGCTGAATCGCACGCTCTTTGCCGCACCCTTAGAGGGGTCGTTCTGCAGCTCACCAATGCTGGTGATGGTACCCTCCACGCTGCCGGTGGAAGTGCGCAGGCTAACGCGGTCGCCGGCCTTGAGCTTATTGGCAACGGAGAGCTCAACGCTGGATTCCACGTAGGGTTCGCTGGTTTCTACACTCGCGATGGGGTTGCCGTCGCTGATGAGCTGACCGACCGCCGCAACTGCGGTGACGGTGTGGCTACCGCCGGGCAGAATCGCGTAGTTGCTGCGGACAATGCTGGTGACCCCCTCGCTGGGCACGCCGGTCAGGTGCGCACGGTGCAGGCGCGTGACGGCGTCGAGGGTGTCTTCGGTGACGGTGCCGCTCAATGCGGTGGCGTACCCGGCGGAGTTCAGCGCCTTCTGGAAGGCGAGCACGTCGTCGCCGTTATCGCCCAGGTGCAGGTCGCGGTACAGCGGTAGCGGCCCGTCCAGCACAAAGACGGGGTCGGCACCGATAATGCCGATGAAGTCACCGGCCTTGAGCACGTTACCGGGCTTCTGGTTCTGGTAGACGAGCACCGGCTCACCGTTGGTGCGCGCGCTAATCGGGGCGGTCTCCCCAGCCTTGGTGGTTCCGGCAATGGCGAGGCCCTCGCTGACGGTTCGTTCTTCAACCTTCGCCCAGACCGGAATCACGGTTTTCGCCTGCACGGTCGGGTCGGGGCCCGTGGCGGCGTAGCGGGTGCCCAGGTAGAAGGACAGCATGAGCGAGCCGATGGCGAGAATAGCCAGCAGCAGGAGCACGCGGGGTCGGGCGATGCGTTCGCTGAAGCGGTGCCCGCTGTTTTGGTTTTTCGTGTGAGTGGTCATGGCGGTGTCTTTCTAAACTGTGTCAGCGCTGTCTATTTCTCTGCGCTGTCTTTTGCTACGCTATCCTGCGTTGCGCTGTCTTTCAGTACCTCGGATTACTGGTGCTCCAGAACGTACTGCTTGAACTTCTCGTCGCGGTCACGGTCGGCTTGGCGTTCCTGTTCAAGCTGCGACTGGTGCTTGCGGATGAGCGGCATCTGGTACTGGGCTTCCAAGTCGTAGAGCTGCTTGCTCATGCCGACCTGCTGGTTACATTCGGCCTGGATGGTGGCGATGCGAATCTCTTCTTCGGAGGCGGGCTTGTTGAATCCGTCGTTCTTGCTCAGCTGCTCAGCCAGCGGGGTTTCCTCGGCGACGGAGCCTGCCGAGCGCGGGGTGAGACCGCGGTCAGAGACGCACTGCTTCCACTTCTCTTCGAGCTCGCGGTGCAGTTTGCTACCGTAAACGGCATTGCCCGCCTCGGTGGAGATACGACTGTTTGTGGACTGCCCTCCATTCTCGGGCCTCTTGCCTTCGGGAACCGCGGCCTCCAGGGTCTCGCGGGCCTTGGGGTAGCATTCGGTGCGAAGCTTGTCCTCGGGGCTCATGCTCTCCCCCGAGTTATAGGAGATGGGGGCGGCTGCGTTGTTGGGGTCTCGCTTCTGAAAACCGTACTTCTGGGCGTACTCGACGTTCCAGGGACCGTACTTTCGTCCCAAATCACCGCGGGGTGCGCTTTCAGAATAGGGAGCCTGGATGGTGTAGTTCTGCCCGTGTTCGGCGAAGCACTGCTTCATGGCAATCTGAAAGGCCGTGTACTCGTAGCTGGTGCGCTCGTAGTAGAGGTAATCGTCCAGAGGCATCTTCACGATGTCCTGTTCCGCATCAAAGATGGCGTGAACGCTTTCGTCGCGTTCCAGCGGCGGGTTGAAGAGCGAGCATGCGCTCAGCGGGAGCACGCCGATGCAGAGCAGGGCACCCGTGGCGAGCAGGCGGCGGCTCATGCCAGTGCGAGGGGCGGGTGCAGTGGAGCTACGGTTGAGGAACTTCATCGTTAAACCCCTTTCATAAGAGTGAGTTGTACACCACATTACACGTTCTGCTCCCTGTCGCGCGCGAATTTCGGGGGGTGCACCAAAAATTTTTGCGCACCCACTCGCCTGCCGCGAGCTGCATCCTCTGCGGGAATAGTCCCCTGCAGGAATAGTCCTCTGTGTGCATACTCCTCTGGGGGCATAGAAAAATCCCCCGAACTTCTCAGAAGAGAAATTCGGGGGATCCTTCAATCAGCTACAGGCTACTTGGTCGGCAGTTCAGCCAGTTCGGTAGCGTCGTGAGCCTCGGGGATGTGATCCACGTGCAGACGCTTACGGAAGACCCAGTAGGTCCAAGCCTGGTAGACGAACACGACCGGCAGACCAAGGCAGGTCACGAAGGTCATAACGCCCAGGGTGTACTCGGAGCTGGATGCGTTCGCAATGGTGAGCGAGTATGCCGGGTCCAGGGTGGAGGGCAGAACGTTCGGGTACATTGCGGTGAAGATTGCCAGCGCGCCGAATGCGAGGAACACGGACAGGCCTGCGAAAGCGCGACCCTCACGGCCACCCTTTGCGGAGATCCAAGCAATCAGAACAGCAAC